>Ga0209580_10000099_pt1 | contig 67637 bp, 53 predicted proteins | sample Coa_R1_5_FD_187153 | JGI IMG/M metagenome (GOLD analysis project Ga0209580, IMG submission 187153) | Surface soil microbial communities from Centralia Pennsylvania, which are recovering from an underground coalmine fire - Coalmine... | ecosystem: Environmental > Terrestrial > Soil >... | reverse complement strand
GAGCGGCATAACACCTGGTCCATTGCTACGCTTCGACAAACCATCGCACGCGTTCTGCTCCGACAACTCTCAGGTTGTCCTTTTTGTGGATCGCCCTTTTTATAACACAGTAGTACTAGGAGATTACTAATGATCCGAAAAGTGTGTATGTCAATGATTGCCTTGGCGGTACTGGCTCCGTGCCTGCTGGCGCAGAGTGTGGACGAGATTATTGCGAAAAACGTTCAGGCTCGCGGCGGGGCGGAGAAGTTGAAGAGTGTGAAGTCCATCAAATCCACTGCGACCATGTCGATGGGGCCGGGGATGGAAGCACCGGGCATCCTGATCCAGAAGCGGCCGACGCTGGCGCGACTTGAGTTCACCGTGCAGGGATTGACCGCGATTCAGGCTTTTGACGGCAAGAATGCGTGGCAAATCATGCCATTCATGGGGAAGAAGGAAGCGGAATTAATGTCGGCAGACGAGGCGAAGGAAACCGAGGAGATGGCCGATCTCGATGGCCCGCTCGTCGACTACAAGACCAAGGGACATCAGGTGGAGTTGCAGGGCAAGGAAAAAATCGAAGGCACGGACGCCTACAAGCTGAAGGTCACCCTGAAGAATGGCGATGTGCAGACGATCTACATCGACTCCGATTCGTTCCTCGAGATTAAGGAAGTAACCAAGCGCACGATTCGGGGCACGGATCAGGAAATTGAATCGGCGATCGGAGACTACAAAGCGGTCGATGGGATCATGTTTCCATTCGCCGTTGAGAGCGGCATCAAGGGAACCGACCAGAAGCAAAAGCTCACCATCTCCAAGGTTGAGCTGAATGTGTCGGCGGATGACTCCTTGTTTAAGATGCCGGCGGCTGCTCCGAAAATGGATGCGCCCAAAACCGATGCACCAAAGACAGATCCACCCAAGAACTAACGGGCGCGGAAACGTTGCCACTGGTCCTATTGTCGATCAATTCGCATCAACCGCGGCATGAGTGAAGAACGTCTAAATCCCCACCCTGTCTCCGCAAGAAGCGGTGACAAGGATGGGGCACTCCTCAATGCTGTCGTGAGTACAACTTTAAAAACGAAATTGTGCGGTTTCCTTGTGAGGTGATCATGAGCAATCGTTCGCGTGTGCTGCCGTTAGTTGGCCTGTTGTTTACCGCCCTGTTCGTGACGGCGCAGGACGTCACGCTCGACTCAGACATGATCAGCGGGCTGCCGATCCGCGCCATCGGTCCGGCTGCGATGGGCGGCCGCATCGCCGACATCGCCGCGGTTCGCGAAGGTGGACGGCTGACGATTTACATCGGCTCGGCGAGCGGAGGAGTGTGGAAGTCGGTGGATACCGGCACGACGTTTAAGCCTGTGTTCGACAAGCAGTCTTCGCTTTCGATTGGCTCGATTGCGATTGATCCGCAAAACTCGAAGACGGTCTGGGTGGGCACGGGCGAATCGTGGGTCCGGAACAGCGTATCGGTTGGCACGGGAGTGTATCGCTCGCGCGACGGCGGGGAGAACTGGGAGGCCGTCGGTCTGCCTGACTCCGAGCACGTCAGCCGCATGATCGTGCATCCCAAGGAAAGCAATACGGTGTACGCGTGCGCTCTGGGACATCTGTGGAACTCCAACACCGAGCGTGGCGTGTTCAAGACAACCGACGGCGGGAAGACGTGGAACAAAATCCTCTATCGCAATGACAGCACCGGTTGCGCGGAACTCGCCATGGATCCGCAGGATGCAAGCGTGGTCTACGCTGCGATGTGGGATGTGCGGCGCGAGCCGCACAATTTCCGGTCGGGCGGTCCGGGAAGCGGATTATTCAAGAGCACCGATGGTGGCGCGACCTGGCATGAACTGCGCAAAGGCCTGCCTGAGGGCGATCTGGGGAGAATTGGAATCGGTATCGCGGCCAGCAAGACTTCGCGTGTTTACGCCGTGGTAGAAGCCAAGAATCATACGGCGTTGTTCCGCTCCGATGATGCTGGCGACAGTTGGACGGAGGTCAACAGTTCGTTCAATGTCAGCGGGCGGCCCTTCTATTTTGCGCGGCTCGCGGTCGATCCCAAGAATCCCGAACGCGTGTACAAGCCAGGATTTTTTCTGACCGTGAGCGAAGACGGGGGCAAGAGCTTCAGCGCAGCGTTTTCCATGAGCGAGGGTGAGACGGGTGCAGGCGTGCATAGCGACATGCACGCGCTCTGGATCAATCCGGAAAATCCTGACCAGTTGCTGGTGGGCACGGACGGGGGCGTATATCAGTCGCTGGATCAAGCTACGCACTGGCGGTTCCTTGGCAATCTTCCAGTTTCGCAGTTCTATCACGTGAGCTTCGACATAGCCGACCCCTACAACGTCTACGGAGGACTGCAAGACAATGGCACGTGGATGGGTCCGTCGCGCGCACCAGGTGTCATCGCCAACCGGCATTGGCGGGTGATCGGGATGGGCGATGGCTTCTGGGCGTTCTCCGATCCAGCAGACCCCGACTATGCGTATGTCGAATACCAGGGCGCGATGATCTCGCGTTTTCGCAAATCGACCGGCGACGCGAAGGACATCAAGCCACTGCCGCGGCCGGGAGAACCGGATTTCCGCTTCAATTGGAATGCGCCGATTCACCTCAGCCCGAATCAACCCGGAACGGTGTACCTCGGCGGCCAGTTCCTGTTCCGTTCACGCGATCACGGAGAATCGTGGGACCGCATCTCGCCGGATCTGACGACGAACGATCCCGCGCGACAGCATCAGGAAACGTCCGGAGGGCTGACCATCGACAACTCCGACGCGGAGAAGTACGAGACGATCTATACGATCGCGGAATCTCCGAGGGACGCGAATGTTATATGGGTCGGGACCGACGACGGCAATGTGCAGATCACGCGCGACGGCGGCAAGCACTGGACGAATTTGGTGAAGAACATTTCCGGGCTGCCCGCGAATACCTGGGTTTCGACCATTGAAGCCGGCCATTTCGATCCGGCGGTGGCGTACGCCACGTTTGACGGCCACGCGGGCGGGGACATGAAGACCTATGTCTACGGGACCGCGGATTACGGGAAGACGTGGACCTCGCTTTCCACGTCCGATCTGAATGGCTACGCGCACGTCATCCGTGAAGATCTGGTGAACAAGAATCTTTTGTTTGTCGGAACCGAGTTTGGGCTTTTCATTTCCATTGACCGCGGTGCGCACTGGGCGCAGTTCAAAGGGAGCTTGCCGAACGTGGCGGTGCGGGATCTGTCGATTCATCCGCGCGAGTCGGATCTGCTGGTGGCGACGCATGGCCGCGGGATTTACATTCTGGATGATTTGACGCCGATCCGCGCGCTCACGCCCGAGATCCTTGCCAAGGATTTCGTGATGCTGCCCTCGCGTCCGTCATTGCTGACGCTGGCGGCAAGCGAGCAGAGATTTGATGGTGACTCGGAATTCGAGGGGCGCACCCTGCCGGAAGCGGCCGGCATCGTCTATTACCAGAAGAAGCGCCACATCTTCGGCGACTTGAAGATCGACGTTTCCGACGAAAAAGGAAATCTGCTGACCTCCATTCAGGGAGATAAACGAAAGGGCTTGAACCGAGTGGCTTGGCCGGAGCGCGCGAAGCCTCCGAAGATGCCTCCGGCCGCGGGGCTGGTGCAGAATGAGTTTGCGATGCTCGGGCCGCAGGTGCAGGAGGGAACTTACACCGTTAAAGTGACCAAGGGAAACGACAATTATTCCTCCGACATCAAGCTTGTGCCCGATGCGCGCAGCAAGAGCACAGCTACGGACCGCGCGTTGCAGCACAAGACGGTCATGCAGCTCTATGACATGCTCGGGCAGTTGACATTCATCGTGGATTCGACGAACGACCTGCGGGACCAGGCGCGGCAACGCGCGGCGAGCGCGACGGACAGTGCGTTGAAGGATCAACTCAACGGTTTGGTCCAGAAGCTTGAGGATTTTCGCTCGACGCTTGTGTCCGTAAAAGAGGGAGGGATGATCACGGGCGAGAAGAAGCTGCGCGAAAAGCTCGGCGAGCTGTATGGCGGAGTGAACGGATACTGCGGACGTCCCACGCAATCGCAGGTCGATAGCGCGGCGTTTTTCCAGAAGAAGATGGACGAGGCAACGGGCCAGTTCCAGTCCATCACCGGCCCGGCATTGCAGCCACTGAACGCGAGTCTTCAGGGTAAGAATCTGGAGCCGCTCAAAGCGATGTCACGGGAGGCGTGGGAGAAGAAGCAGAGATAGTTGAATCTGAAATCCCTAATCTGCGGTGACTGTGGCTTTCCCTCAGGGGCTAAAGCCCGCGTGTTTCTTGGCTTCGAGGGCGCGGCTGAAAGCCGTGCCCTTTCAAAACGGTTTATGAGATAAGTTCTCACTGTCCGATCACGGTCACGACAACCGTGCGCTGGCGGCCGCGGACGTCGCACTCGAGATGAAAGATTTGTTGCCAGGTCCCGAGAACCAGCTTTCCATCCGCGATAGGCACGGTCAGCGAAGGTCCGAGGAGGGTGGCCTGCAGATGGGAATGACCGTTTCCATCGTGCCACGCTTGCTCATGACCATAATTGCGGCTGGGCGGGATCAGCTTATCCAAGATGGTTGGCATGTCGGTGCGCAGTCCGGGTTCGAATTCAATGGCGCCGATCGCGGCCGTGCTTCCCACGTTAAACACGTGGACCACTCCGGTCATAACGCCGGACTCTCTTACCGCCGTGGCCACTTGATCGGTGATGTCATGCATGTCGCCGTGGCCTGTGGTGTTGATTGAAATCTGCTGTTGCATCGTTTCCAATGGTTTCGGCAAGAGTCCCTCCGGGGCTTGAATTAGACGGTGGTTCCCAACCGCTCAGTCTAAGTGAAAAAGAAACGGGAGAGTCGGTTCGAGGGGCCGATGTCATGCTGTACTAGTTTGTTCTCCTGAGTTGCAACACGCTGAAAAATAAGGTAGGTTTAGCTATTTTCCCCTCCCCCTTGGGCAGACGGACCTGTCTGTCGCCGGTGCAATGGTCCCAGGATTTTTGATGGCCGGAAAGCGTCGAGAGTGATAACTCAGCAGCGGGCGTGATTTCTGCCGAAAGGCGAGGGATGCGCCCTGCCGCGGTGGTCTGAATTCATCGGGGGATGGGTGCAATGAAGGAGGGTGTGATGTGGTTTTCCAAAGGTTTGCTCGTTCGTGGTGTGCGGGGGCGTGTGCTGTGGCTGGCGCTCGCCGGGATGCTGGTCAGCCCGAATCTTATATGGGCCCAAGCAGGTCAGACGGTGACCGTGGACCAGGCGACCATGCAGGCGCTGCTGAAACGAATCGATCAACTGGAGACCAGAGTGCAGCAACTGGAGGCGGCGCAGCATCCTGCCGAGGCGCGGCAGCAGCCGTCTGCAGACGCCCCGACGCACGGCCCATCCCAAGCGGCCGCGCAGGAGCACGAGTCGGAGCCATCTGAGCACGCCGAATCCGAGCGCATGGATTTGAGCAAGACCCTATTGCGCATCCGGGGATTTGGCGATGTGACTTTCCACGGCGATAACTATCATCCCGCCGGACTTCCCGGCAACAAGACAGCTTTTACCCTCGGTCAGCTCAACCTCTTTGTGACCTCCGACATTTCCGACAAGTTCAAATTCCTGAGTGAAATTGTCTTCGAAGCCGGGCCGGACAACATTTACGGAGTCACACGGGGGACCGAGAACACGTTCAGCGTGGACGTCGAGCGCTATCTTTTGACCTACTCGCGAAACGAGTATTTCAATCTCTCTGCCGGTCGCTATCACACCGCGATCGGGTATTACAACACGGCGTATCACCACAGCACCTGGCTGCAGACAACGACAGGGCGGCCGCTGCTGTTTGATTTCGAGGATCGAGGGGGCATCCTGCCGATTCATAATGTCGGACTGGAAGCCTATGGGAGTGTTCCGTCCGGTTCGCTTGGACTTCACTACGTTGCCGAGGTAGGCAACGGCAGGGAATCGCGCTCTCCCTTCACTGAGGAACCGGTCCAGAACATAGTCGATGATTCGAATTCCAAAGCTCTCAACTTCGAGTTGTTTGCGCGGCCGCCGAAGATTCCTGGATTGCAGGTCGGATTTTCCGTATATCGGGATAAGTTGTTCCCGAACACCGAGCCGGCTCCGGTTGGCGAAACGATCCTGGCCGCCCACGTTGTTTACACGACGCCTACTTTTGAGTGGCTCAACGAGGCTCTGGTAGTGCGGCACAGCCCCGAAGGCGGCCACACCTACGAAACGCCCGGGTGGTACAGCCAGATTTCCCGCAGGTTCGGGTCCTACAGGCCGTACTTCCGCTACCAGTACATCAATGCCAGCCCCAATGAGCCAGTATTCCCCGACATTGGATTGCATGCGGGTCCGTCAGTAGGGTTGCGCTATGATGCCAGCGAATCGGTGGCGCTGAAGCTGCAGTATGACTACGAGTCCTTGCGCAACCAGCATGCGGTGCAGGGAGTTCAGGCTCAGGTGGGATTCACGTTCTAACGGCGACACGATGATCCGCTACCCTGCCATCATACTGGTGATCCTGACCGCGGCCGCGCTGGTAGAGCCGATGCCGCAGTCGCGGGTGCGCGCAGCGCGCCCGAAGGAGAGCCTTGCCATCATCGTGAACCGGGAGAATCCCATTGAAAGCTTGTCGATGGCGGAGCTGCGCAACGTGTTTCTGGGCGAGCGCAGCCACTGGCCCAACGGGCGCAGAATCACGTTGGTCATGATGGAGCCCGGGCAGCCCGAGCGGGACACGCTGGTGCGCGATGTCTGCCGCATGAGCGAATCGGACCTGCGTCGCCGATTCCTGCAAGGACTGCTGACGGGGGAAGTGTTGGTCTCACCCAAGACACTGTCAAGCCCCATAGGTGTGCGTAAGTTTGTGTTCAACGTGCCGGGAGCCATCGGGTACTTGCGGCCCGAGGATGTGGACGCCTCCGTCAAAGTCGTTCGCATTGACGGGCATCTTCCCAGCGATGCTGAATATCCGTTGAAGATTGCGGAACGTTCGGAGTAGGTCGCATGAGCGAACGCGTCCAACCCGCGACCCATGAAAGCGCAGCGAGCTTTTCTCCGCGAGTGGGGAGGAGCCCGGCATTCCTGACGCGCTATAGTTCGGCACTGTTCCTGCTGCTGTTGATCGGGTTGGAGGCAGGGGTTGTGCGTTTCGTGATTCGCGACGTCCGCTCGGCCAATAACGAAGTGCAGGGGATGTACGCATCGTCGGTGCTCGGGTTACGCCGCATTGGCAACCTGCAATACGACGCGCAGGAAACACGACGCAGCACGCTGTACGCTCTCACCACCAACGACAGCAACCTGCAGGTCATCTATGCGGACCAGTCCCGCGAGGCGGATGCCCGAGTCACGGCGGGAATCGCCGCGTACCTGCAGCAGGCCCAACTGCCGCAAGAGATCGCGTTGGGAAATCGATTGCAGCAAGACTGGAAGGCCTATCTGGCAGCGCGCAATGAAGTGCTGGGGTCGATTCTAGAAGGCAGCATCAAAGATGCCGTGGCCTATGACATGACGCACGGCGTCCCATTATTTGAGGGTGTGCGGCGGGATCTGGAAGAGACGCAGCGTCTTTATGATGACCAGGCCTCGCAGCGGCTGGCGAATGTCGCGGCGCTGGCCACCCGGACCGTTACACGACTGGTGACCGTGCTTGTGGTGACAGTTCTGATCGCGGGCATTTTCGTTTGGGTCCTGCAGAAGGACAAGATGGCCAGCACCATGCGCATGGCAAGGATGCAGATGGATTTCGCGGCGTCGGTCTCGCACGAACTGCGGACGCCGCTGGCGGTATTGTGCTCCGCGGTCGACAATATTGCGGACGGAGTTGTGAGTGGCAAAGAGCAGTTAGCAAAATACGGATCGGTGATCCGCAACCAGTCGCGCCAGATCAATGGATTGGTCAACCAGGTCATCCTGTTTGTTTCGACTCAGGACCTCAAAGGGCGCTATGAACTGAAACCGCTAGCCGTCTCCGACGTGATTGACGCGGCGGTGACGGGCACGGCCGAACTGATTCACAAGGCGGGTTTCACTCTGGAGCAACACATCAGTCCGGACTTGCCGAAGATCATGGGCGATCTTTCGGCGCTATCGCAATGTCTGCAGAACCTGATCACCAATGCTCTGAAGTACGGCGACCAGGGCCGCTGGATCGCAATTCGCGCCAGCGCAGACGGAGGGCGGGACCATCCCGAGATTCGCATTAGCGTGCAGGACCGCGGCAAGGGCATTGAGCGCACGGAGCTGCATCAGATTTTTGAGCCGTTTTATCGTGCCAAGGCGGCCCTTGCGGAGCAGATTCACGGAGCTGGATTAGGATTGCCCATCGCAAAGAGTCTGGCCGAAGCCATGGGCGGCCGTATTTCCGTGACCAGCGAAGTTGGAGTCGGAAGTATCTTTACCCTGCATTTGCCGGTCGCCGGACAACTCTCTGTACGCAGTGAAGCCGTGGGAAGGACAATAGCACAATCATGAATGAATGCATTCTGCTGGTTGAAGACGAAGAAGGACTGCGAATGACCTTAAGCGACCGGCTTCGCAGTGAAGGTTATGCGGTGGACATCGCGGCCGACGGGGACGAGGGGCTGAACAAGGCGACCAGCCAGCCGTTTGACCTCATCATTCTCGATATCATGCTCCCCAATCGCAGCGGGCTCGACGTCTGCCGCGACGTGCGTATTGCAGGCCTGGCGACGCCGATTCTGCTGCTGACTGCGCGCGATCAGACCGCCGATAAAGTGATTGGGTTGAAACTTGGTGCCGACGATTACGTCACCAAGCCATTTGACACATTGGAGTTGATGGCCCGTGTCGAGGCTCTGCTGCGACGTTCCCCGGGGCGCGCAACTCATACCATTCTGCAGTTGGGATCCTTGCGGATGGATGTTCGAGCGACGGAGGTGACTCGGGACGGCAAGGAGGCTCCGCTTTCGGCACGGGAGTTCCAATTATTGCGGCATTTCATGGAACATCCGGGTGCCACACTGTCGAGAAGCGAGCTGCTGCAGGAAGTCTGGGGCTATGAAGACGGTACGTTCACCCGCACAGTGGACGTTCACATTGCCAGCCTGCGCCAGAAACTGGAGAAAGACCCCAAGCGCCCGGAATTGATCCTTACGGTGCCAGGCATGGGCTACAAGCTTAAGGTGTGAAACGTCAGCAAGCAGGGGTGCTGCGGGTCAGTGCTTCTTCTTCGGGTGCAGGGCCGACTCGGTTTGGCGATGGTGCTTCTCGGTGTACCAGGACGGCGCATACTCTTCCAGGAGGTTGCGCAACTCCGAAAGCGCCTCGACCAGGCGTTTCCGCTCCGATGGAGTCTCGCACTCATCGTGAACTGAGGTAAGGCCAGATCCGGTCTTGCTGTGCAGCGTGCGATTTCCCGTCGATCCCATCACAATTAACATCTCACTCCCCTTTTTCTTTGATAGTACAAATGCGTTTGCCAATCTAGCTCTGCCCGCGTATCACAGAGCCGAGAGGAGTCTCTACCTACGAGCATTTAACCCCACGGCGCGAGAGATGGCGGCAAAAAGCCTGTAAATTCCTTGTAAGCATTTGTCTCCGTTTTGTAACAAGCGTGGGTTTTGAGACAGTGAAGCAGATTCACTCCAACAAGCCTGCAAATGAAATCGCTCGGTTGATTCGGCTCCGGTCAAGGTGCTGTGTGGCCGCTGCGAAGAAGAGTGATGAAGGTCACAGCGAATCCTCTTCTAGGCAACTACTCTCGTTAAGTTGAGCCGATTGGGTTCACAAGTTCTCTGAGAAAGCATGCCGGCGCCTGCGGCGGTGCCTCCTGAGTGTTCGACACTCAGAAGAGATGCGAGTTCTGATGAAAACAGGAAACACGGATCGGCCATTCTCGCCGAATATCCTGCAAAACGCTCTGCAGGACATCCGGTTCAGTGTGAGGTTCTTCACTTCAAATCCTAAGTTCGCTCTAGTCGCAATGTTCACATTCGCGCTCGGCATCGCAGTCAACGCTACCGTGTTCAGCTGGATCGATAGTGTGCTGTTGCATCCGTACCCCGGAGTCCCGGACACACGCGGGCTTGCTCTCATCGAAACGGTGACTCTCAGCGGCGAACATCTGGTCGCGACCTCTTATCTGGACTATCGCGATTACCGCGAAAATCTGAAGCTTGTTTCCGACATAGCTATTGGACGATTTACGCCACTCACCCTCGGATTGGAGGGCAATGCGGACCGAGCCTGGGCTGAACTTGTGTCGGCCAACTACTTTGAGGTGTTGAGAGTGAGGCCTATTCTCGGACGAGCGTTTCTTCCGGAAGAAGGAGTGGAAAGGCCCGGTGCGTTTCCGGTGGCCGTCATCAGTTACCGAATGTGGCAGAACCGCTTCCGTGGCGACCACAATGTGTTGGGCAAAGAAATTCGGTTGAACCGCCATCAGCTGACCATCATTGGAGTCGCCCCTCCCGATTTTCGCGGCAGCACCGTGGGGCTGGTCTATGACGTGTGGATGCCGATTTCGATGGCCGACGATATGGGTACCGGGGGCGCCACGCTCAACTACCGGGGGTGCCGCGACCTGACTTCGACGATCGTGCGCCTGAACCCCGGCGTCACGCTGGAACAGGCAAAGGGCGAAGTCAGTGCGCTGGCGAAGCGGCTGGCAGCGGGTTATCCCGATACCAATCGGGGAGTCGATGCGGTCGTGGTGCCCGTGTGGGCCGGGCACCTGGGTGCACAAGGAATTTTGCTTAAACCACTGCAGATCCTGATGACCGTGTGCGCGCTCCTGTTGATTATTGTTTGCGCCAACGTGGCGAACCTTCTGCTTTCGCGCGCGGTGACTCGGCAGAAGGAGTTTGGCCTGAGGCTTGCTTTTGGAGCAGGGCGCGGCCGGATCATCCGGCAATTGATGACCGAAACGTTTCTGCTGGTGACGGGCGGAGCGGCGCTCAGCGTTCTGCTGGTGCTCTGGATGGAAAGGTCGCTAAATCGGCTGCTGCCGAGAGTGGATTTTCCCTTCGATCTGCATGGAGGTCTGAGTCTTTCGACTCTCGGGTTCACGCTGCTGGTTGTTCTGCTGGTTACGGTTGCGGCGGGGCTGATTCCCGCACTGCTGTCGATTCGGGGAAATTTGAGCCAGACGCTGAACGAAGGCGGACGCGGCGGAATTGGCGGGACTCGCACCCACCGGCTGAAAGGGCTCCTGGTCGGAGTGGAAGTCGCGCTGGCGATGATGGCCCTGATCAGCGCCGGATTGTTCCTGCGCAGCTTCGGAAACGCCAGCCGCATTGAACCGGGGTTTAATACCAGGAATGTTTCCGTTTCGCAGTTTTACCTATCGAATGCTGGTTACACGGCGGAGGAACAGCGCAGTTTCTGTCGCAGGTTGCGCGAGCGCATGGAGGTGGTCCCCGGAGTCGCGGGCGTGACTTATTCGGATTTCGTCCCGCTGACCTCGCCGGGTACGAGCCCGGAAGATCAACTCGTGGTAGATGGATATGTGCCCGCGCCGAACGAGCAGATGTTAATCCATCGGGCGACCGTGCCGCCGGGATACTTCGATTTCATGGGCATCCGCATGACGGAAGGCCGCGATTTTAGCGAGCGTGACGAGGCCGGAGCGGGCGCCGTCATGATCGTGAACGAGACCTTTGCTCACCACTTTTTCGGCGATGCAACTCCGATTGGCCGGACGATTCATATTTCGGGGGCGAACGTGACCGTGATTGGCGAGGTGAAGGATAGTAAATATGACACGCCGATGCAGGAGCCCATTCCCTATTTCTATGTGCCATTCCAGCAAGTGTTCGCACCCGGTCTAAACTTTTCAATGTTGATCAGGGCCAGCAGCGATCCAATGGCCGTGATTTCCGATCTTCGCCGGGAAGCGCTGGCGCTGAATCAGGACGCCTTTTTTCATTCCGTTCGACTGGAGGATGCAGTTGGTTACTCGCTCTACCCGCAAAAAGTGGCTGCCACCCTGCTGACGGCGACGGCAACCCTCTGCCTGCTGCTGGCGGCAGTCGGGCTGTACAGCGTGATGAGTTACGCGATCAGTCAACGCACGCAAGAGATCGGAGTGCGGATGGCCCTGGGAGCGAGCCATTTCAAAGTTCTGCAAATGGTGACGCGGGAAAGCGTGCTGCTGACGATTCCCGGCCTGGTGTTGGGGATTGGAGCGGCACTTGTGGCACTGCGATTTTTCCACAGCATGCTGGTTGGGGTGAGTCCGACCGATCCGTTGACCTTCGTAGGCGCTGCTGTATTTCTGATTGCGGTGGCTCTGCTAGCCAGCTATTTACCGGCAAGACGAGCGCTGAAAATTGATCCAATGATTGCGCTGCGGTGCCAATAGAGCCGGTCTACTTACAACATATTCGGCGTTAAGCGTATGCTTTTCCGATGCTAAGCACGAAAAACAGCGTCATCGTCGGATGCTTGTTGGCCGTCACTCTGATGACAGCGCAAACCTATCTTGGGGAGTACCCGCAAACAGAGATATCGAATGGAGTGTTGCGGGCGAAGGTTTACTTGCCGGACGGGGAGAAAGGGTTTTATCGCGGTATGCGGTTCGATTGGGCCGGGGTGATGGCGAGCCTCGAGTACAAGGGACACGGTTATTTCGGCCCATTTTTTGAGAAGTTCGACCCGGCCGTAGCTGACGTGGAAATTGGGAATCCGGTCGTCGCTGGGATCGCCAGCGCCGCCAGCGGGCCAGTGGAGGAGTTCATTGGAGCCGATGAATCCGCACTCGGATACGCCGAAGCTAAGTCGGGCGCGACGTTCTGCAAGATCGGCGTCGGAGCGCTGCGCAAGATCAACAATGCGCCCTACAGTTCCTATATCAACTATCCGATCGTGAATGGCGGGGAGCGGTCAGTCAAGAGCGGAACCGACTGGATCGAATTCACGCAGCAGGTGGATTGCGGCTCGGGATACGGTTACGAATATACGAAGACGATTCGATTGCTGAAAGACGAACCCGTAATGACCATTGAGCACCATCTTGTGAATACGGGAGCGAAGGCGATGGCGACACAGGTGTACGATCACAATTTCCTGATCATCGATCATCAGGGTGCAGGGCCAGGCATCGAGATTACTTTTCCATTTGTACCCAAGCCGACCAAAACGTTGGACCCGCTGGCTGAGGTGCGCGGGAAGCAACTGGTGTTCCCGAAAGAGCTGAGAGGGAAAGATACGCTTTACGCGGAATTCCAAGGGTTTGGTAAGACTGCTGGCGACTACGAGATCCGCGTCGAGAACAAGAGCACTGGCGCCGGCGTCGTGGTCACCTGCGATCAGCCGCTGGCGAACCTGGGATTATGGGCGGTCAGGACGGTCGTGGCTCCCGAGCCGTACATCGCAATCAGTGTCCCGCCGGGGCGTGATTTCAGATGGAAATACACTTATACGCTTTACACGCGGGGGCCTTCGGACCACGGAAAAAGATGAGCATTTGATTCAGGTTCTTAGAAAAGCTGAACCGCAGAGCACGCAGAGAATTGCCGCCGAGTTCGCAGAGAAAACGTGGCCATCTTCTGATTTCTGCGCCGAATTCTTCCGAACTGGCCCCGCGTTGTATGCTGTAGCCTCTTACACAGACTGCTCATGAACCGTAAACGCTTATTGTGTTGCGCGCACGTTGTCATCCTGATCGTTCTTTCGTCGTCGGCGTTCGCTAAGAACGGCATGCAGGTGGTGGTGGTGCCTGTTGCCAACATGTATTCGAAGCCGACTGAGAAGGGCGATGTGGTCTCGCAGGCGATTTACGGCAGCAACGTGAAGTTGCTCGAGGCACGGGGGGAGTGGTCCAAGATTCAGACGGCGGATCACTACAAAGGATGGACTCCCAGCCGTTATTTGCGGATCATATTAGCTGGCAATGGCTATGCCACGGCCGGGCCTACCGTTCAAATCGAGAGCCTGTTCGCCAATATCTACGCCGAGCCTGACATAACCAAGCATAAGCCGGTCGTGACGATTCCGTTTGAGGCAAAGCTGGAGGTTGTTCCTGACGATCCAAAGAGGCCCGGCAAAGGTCACCAAGAGAGCCATGAAGGATGGCTGCACGTTCGCCTGGCGGGAATGACTCTTGCGTGGATTCAAGCAGGAGATACGACGGCAGATCCGAAGCCGCTGACGATTCCGGAGTCGATCGAATTGGCCAAACGATTTCTGGGTCTGCCGTACTTGTGGGGCGGCCGCTCAAGTTATGGATATGACTGTTCGGGGTTCACGCAGATGCTAGTCAGGTCGCGCGGGATCAATATGCCGCGCGATGCGGATCAGCAGGCGGCCTGGAGTGGAGTGGCGCGCATCGAGCGGAAGGATCTGCAGGCGGGGGATCTGCTCTTTTTTGGTTCTTCGCAGAAGGACATCACGCATACGGGGATGTACATTGGCGGCGGTCAATTCATTCACGACACCACCAACGGACATCCCGTCGTTCAAATCAGCCGCTTGGACGACGAGCTGTGGACGCACCTGCTCGTCGCCTGCCGAAGAGTGAAGGTAACTACACCTTAGGTCCGCTGAGGAGCGGGGGCTACGTGGTGCTCTTGGCATCGGTGGGCGTGGAGACCGATTTTTCTGGGCTTCCAGTTCCAGCGCCGGCGGCCATGGCCTGGCTGCGCTCGGGTGCCGGTTGCTTGCCGCACAGTTCGATGACTTCGGCGATGCGCTGTGTCTCATGCTGCATGGCCATCTGCCAGTTGCGCAACGCTTCTTTTTCCTTTGCCACTTGGTCGAGATTCGCTTGCACGCGCTCGGCGTAGTGCATACGGATTTTTTCCATTTCTTCCTCGATGCGGGTGTTCTCCTTCGCCTTCCGTGCCTCGAAGTCCTCCAGTTGTTTGCTCTGGGCGGTCTCGTAGGATGTCAGCGCATTCTGGCGGCGGGTTGCGTCGGTGAGCATCTCGTCGGCGGAGATGCCGGCGGCATCGAGCGCCAGGAGCACAGAAGCGCGCTCGGCTTCGTTGGAAAGGTCTCGAATGCGATCGTTGTTCAACATGTCGACGACCCTTTTGGATGCCGTAGCCGGCCCCTGGGCTCATGATGCCGACGGTGCGGTAGATGTATTCATAATTCAGCAACTCGCCGCGCGGTCCGCTTGGGATTGGTTCTTGCGTCTTGGGCTTGTTCAATGGAGCCTCCATGGTCGTGGGTTTTGCGGGTGCGTCTTCGTCCTGCTTACGGCGCCAAAAATGCGGAAAGATTGTTTTTCGGTTGCATAACTGTCCTTTCGGGACGAGGGGACGTGCCCTGAGTGTGAGTTTCTGTGCGGGGGCGTCGGGGAACCGCCGCAACGGCATTCTGGAACGACCGAGGCAATTGTCCACGCGAGGGCGCCGGTGTTGGTTTCACCACTGCGGACGTAGCCTCGGCCCCATGGACTGGTGCCGGCGCCGCTGTTTCCGCAGGCGCCGCGATCGGGTGCGTGGCATCGGCGGGATTTTCCACCGCCTGCTCGGCTTTGGCGTCGATGATGGCCCGGTGGCTGGCTGATTTCGCAGCGGAGGCAATCTCTGCTTCGCGCCGTACACTAAACAAAAAATCTCCACCATCCCTGCGGCAGTTCCGGGCGACAGCCGGGAACTGCTCGCGCTGCCACTTGATCGCGATCCGCGAACCCACGGCGACGGGCCGCTTGAGGCGGACGCATGCCCCAGACCTGGAGGTGTCTTCCAGCACAGCGGGTACACGAAAGGACGTACCACTGTCGTCCTCCCACGTGATCTCGGCCACCGCCCACAGCACCTTCCGCGGTTCGATGTCGCGCCCGTCCATGCCATCTGTATCGGCAATCGAGAGCGGGAGCTTAATTCGTTCAACGAGTATTGCGAATCGGTTCGGCCCCACCGCTTTCCCTCGGGGGCTGAAGCCCGCGGTTTTCTTGCCGATGGACGGCGCGGCTCTAAGCCGCGCCCTTTCAAACCCTTTAAGAGCCGGTCCTTCTTATTTGAGTACCGAAGGCGCTACTTCACGAAGAACCGCATGAGACCGCTGGCCGGCATATCGGGAGTGAGGAACCGCATACCTTTGTTTCCCGATACGTTGGCGAGGGCCTCGGCGGCAAGGTATCCGCTACGGACCGCGCCCTCCATCGTGGCGGGCCACCCGGTGGCGGTCCAGTCGCCAGCGAGGAACACGCGCGGCCAGGGAGTGACCGGGGTGGGGCGATGGGCATCGATGCCCGGACGCGGCGAGTAGGTGGCGTTCACTTCCTTGATCACCGTGGATTTGACCAGATTGGCGTTGCGCGCGGCGGGGAAGAATTCGCGGACTTCGCTGAGCGCGAGATCGACGATTTCGGCACGCGATTTGTCGATCAGCGTCTTCGACGAACTGACGACGAGTTCGACGTAGCTGCCCGATCCGCTTCCGTTTTCGTTTTGGGTGCGCATCGGTTGCAGGCGGGATTTATGGAACATCCACTGGATAGTGCGGTCGAGAAGGACGGCGTGATCGAGGTCCGAGATCTGGCGATCGAACCAGAGATGGATGCCGGTGATGGGTGAGTTCTCGAAGTGGCCGATCTTCTCGCGAATTGACTTGCTCTGAGTTTCTGCTGGCAGCAGGGACTCAAGCGCATCGAAGGGGAGCGCGAGGACCAGATAATCGAAAGTCTCTTCCGCTCCTTCTTTGCTTCGCACTCGCACTTGAACCTGAGAGTCGTTGGCGGTGAATCCTTCCACGGGACAGCGGAAATGGAGCGTGCCGCCGTGGGATCGAACGTAGTCGCCTGCAGCGTTATACAAGTCGGTAAGCGGCAGAGTGGGCACGCCCATGTGACGCGCGGCGGGGGCCTTCATGGATTCGCGCACGACCTGGGCGGCTGCGGAGACGGAGATCCGGTCCAGTTCCTCGCTGAGAGCGCTGATCAGGATGGGGTGCCAGAAGCGCGCGACAGCGTTCTTGGTTTGACCGTGCGCATTGAGCCATTGCTGAAACGATTGCCCGTTGTCGCGTTGTACGGTTAGCGTCAAGGGAACCAGAGCGCGTGAAATCGCCAGTTTGTCGGCAGTGCTCAAAAAGGGGAACAGCAGGAACGATGGCGCGGTGTGCAGCGGGGCAGGAAGCGGAGAAGACTTCATCACGGAGATTCGCCCGCCGGGCTCGATGAAATTCATCTGATCGAACCAGCGAATCTGATCGGCAACTCCGATGTGCTCGTAGAACTTGACCAGGTTGGTGCAGATCCGGAACAGGACGTGCTGGCAGTTGTCGACGACTTCCCCTGTGCCGGGATGTTCGTAAGAAGAAGCGCGGCCGCCGAGGAAGGGGCGTTTTTCGAAGAGCGTCACCCGAAACCCGGCATCGGACAAGGTGCACGCGGCAGCGAGTCCGGCAAGACCGCCTCCGGCGATGGCGACTGTAGGAGAGGATTGGGGCATGGCTGATTTCAGACTTCAGATTGTAGATTTCAGATTGAAGATCGATGGGTAGATTCCGCAATCTGCAATCTGAAATGTGCAATGTGGGGATTAGGTGAGGCGTCTGAGAAAGCCTTTCCCCAGGATGCGCAATTTTTCCCACCTGCTGAGCGCCACTCTCGTGGTGAAAACGTCATACTGCTTCAGGGCGATCTTTTCGAGCAGGCCGCGGTAAATGTTGATCAGGACCCAAAGCGCCGGCTGACTGTCTTCGGATATGTATGCGATCAGCTCGTCCCCGGCGGTGTAGAACTCGCGCGCCCGGTCGGCTTCGAGCGACAGCACGGGACGAAGACGGGCGGGGTCCGAGACCGCCCGGACATCCGACAGGGTCAGACCGAATTTCGAAAGATCTTCTTCGGGCAGATACACGCGCCCGAGACTAGCGTCTTCTTTCACGTCACGAATGATGTTGGTGAGTTGGAAGGCCAGGCCGCAATGCTCGGCGAGAGGTTCGGCGGCTGGATCGCGGTATCCGAAGACATGGATGCACACCAGACCAACCACCGATGCGACGCGATAGCAGTAGAGGCGGAGATCCTCAAACGTTCTGTAGTGGATGACGCCGGAGCCGGTTTGCATGGAGGCCTCAGCCTCTGCCACGTCCATGGCAGTGCCGTGTGCGAGCTCATCCAGCAGGCCCGCCGGAATCGCGTAGCGGCGCTGGGCGTCGGTCAATGCCAGCAGGATGGCGTCATCCGTGGGATTGCCTTGCTGAGCCAGATGCAGCGCGTCGAGCCACGCTTCGAGCTGCTGACGGCGCTCAACCATACTCAGCTTCGGGTCATCGGTAATGTCGTCGCAACGCCGCATGAAGGCGTAGACGGCGCATAACGCTTCCCGCTTGCGTCGAGGCAGGACCAGAAACGCATAGTAGAAGTTCTTCGCCGCCACCCGGGTGATGCCCTTGCAGACGGAGTACGCCATGACGAGCTGCGGGGGAGCCGGGGTCCACGGCATAGGGACGGGCTGCGTACCGGCGCTCATCGAGTGCCTCGCGCGAGCCCCAACATCTTGGCGAGGGCTGCATGGGCGACGAGGGCCAGTTTGCGAGATCTGGAAATCGCCGGCCGGTTGCCGAGCACGGCGTAATTCTGCTTCTCGATTGCGTTCAGGATTTCCATGCCGCCGCGGCTGAAGAGATCGAGGTCCACGGCGAGTTCGCGGTCGACCTTGCCGACAAGCGGCAGGCCCTGACGGAACCAGTCGCAGGCGCGCTCGACTTCGAACTTCATCATCGAGCGGAAGGCCGAGGTGTTCTGGGTGCGTGCGATGTCGTCTTCGGACACTCCGAAGCGCCGAAGATCTTCGAGAGGAAGATAGATCCGGTCTTTGGCGTAGTCGACGCTGACGTCTTGCCAGAAGTTGGCCAATTGCAGCGCGGTGCACGTGAAGTCGGAGAGTAGCTGGCGCTCGGTGTCGCGGTATCCGCAGAGATAGAGAACCAAATGGCCGACGGGATTCGCCGAGTAGTGGCAGTACGCGAGAACATCATTGAAAGTTTCGAAGCGGGTGACCGTCTGGTCCTGGCGGAAGGCGGTCAGCAGGTCAGAGAACTCGTGCTTCGGAATATCGAACTGGCGAACCGTTTCGGCCAAAGCCACGAATACAGGATGTTTTGGCGAGCCGTCGTAACAGGCGTCGAGTTCGCATTGCCACTGGTCGAGAAGTTCGAGCGAGGCGGCAGTGTCTCCAACTTCGTCGCCGAGATCGTCGGAGATCCGGCAATAGGCGTAAACGTTGAAGAAATGTTGACGCAGGCGGCGGGGAAGGAACCAACTGGCTACCGAAAAGTTCTCGTAATGCGTCCGAGCCAGCCGAGCGCAGTATGCGCGGGCTTCGTCGAGCGAAGGCGCGGTAGCCGGAATGGCATAGGCGGCGGGCAGGCGCGACCATCCTAGGGCGGCCGGGTTGTGGGTAGCAGTCTGGTTCACGGGTGAAAAAGCATTGTTGATTGCTGATTGCTGATTGTTGAATAAAAACTCATGGCGTTCGCCGTTTTGGTGTTCAATCAACAATCATAAATTCCACAATCATCAATTGGTTCGCTCAGTGTCCTGGGATGATGGCCGTCTTGATATCCCCTCCACGGTTCAGCATGTGGCGGAGGACCTGCTGCAGGCGCGACAGGGGCGCCTCACCGGTGATGTAGTCAGTCGGGCGGATCTTCTTGGCGGCAATCAAACCGAAGGCCCGGCGCACGGTTTCCGGCGTATGGTGGAACGTGGCTTTCAGGGTGATTTCAGAGTAGTGCAGGCGATTCGTCTCGAGCTGCACCTTGGTTCCGCTCGCGCAGCCGCCGAAGAAGTTGACGGTTCCGCCCTTGCGGACCATGTCGACAGCCCACTCCCATGCTTCCGGTTTGCCGACTGCTTCGATGACGACGTCACAACCGCGCTTCTGCGGCGAGAGCGCGCGGACGGCATCCACAACGTTCGCCGTCTTGGTGGTCTGAATGATCTCGTGGGCGCCCATCTGGCGGGCGGCTTCGACTTGCCCATCACGCTTTACGACGGAGATGACATTGCAGCCGATGGCGCGGGCAACCTGGACGAACATCAGCCCGATAGGCCCGCCGCCGAGAATCGCGACGGTGTCGCCGATCTCGACACCGGTTTCATGCAGGCCGCGAAGCACGCAGGCGAGAGGCTCTGTCATCGCGGCATCTTCGAAGCTGACGTTGGCTGGAATCACCAACATATTCGCTTCAACAATGCGGCGCGGCACGCGGATGTACTCCGCATAGGCGCCGTTGTTGAACAGAAGGTCTTCGCAGAGGTTTTCCTGGTGCTTGGAGCAGTAGAAGCACATTTGGCAGGGCGCGGAGTTGAGGGCGACGACGCGCATGCCCTTTTTGAAGCCATTGACGTTAGCGCCAACCTCCTCCACGACTCCAGCGAGTTCGTGGCCGAAAAGCGCCGGAGGCACGATCATGCGCGCGTGATAGCCGCGCTGGTACACCTTGAGATCGGTGCCGCAAGTCAAGGCGACCTGAACTTTGACGAGAACCTCACCATCGCCGACGCGCGGGATGGGTACTTTTTCGATCTTGAGGTCTTCTTTGCCGTACAGGACGGCGGCAGTCATTTTTCCGTTCACAGCTGAGTTCCTTCCCACAAACTACCGGGCTGAATCACAACTTTCATGGACGACGGCTGCGGATGAGCGGCCAGATCAAGAGCTTCGGTGCTCTCTGACAGAGGGAAGCGGTGGCTGATCAGCCGTTCTAAATCCATCTCTCGATTCATGACAAAGCGAACTGACTCTTCCTGCAGGTCGACCGATGCGCTGTAGGACCCCACTAGAGTCTTCTCATCGACACAAATTGCGGCAGGATCGATCACTGCCTCCCCGTGCTGGGTCTGGGCAAATAGCAAAATTCGACCACCTGGACGGGCTGCGTCCATCGCAGTACGAATCAGGGAGTTTCCGCCGACTGCCAGAATGACAGCATCGGCGCCGCGCCCCTGGGTCAATTCGCGGACGCGCTCGACCACATTTGCCCGCGAAGCTTCAATTGTAAGGTCTAGTCCGAAACTTGACCCTATTCTAAGCCTCTCGGGATACAAATCGGAAGTAATTAAGGTAGCCCCTGCGCGTTTCGCCAACACACTCAATATGATGCCGATGGGGCCCTGGCCGATGGTAAGAACCGACTCGCCAGGGCGCAGATTCAGGGCGTATACGCCTTTCAGGCAAGTATTTACCGGCTCGACAAAACAGGCCTGTTCGAAGGAAACATTCTCCGGAATGCGTACGGTACCGTACTGAATGATCCAGTCCATCACGCGAACGTATTCGGCAAAACCTCCGCCCGAAGGCTCGAATCCTGCCGTGCAGCCCACTTTCTTATAGGTGGCGCACTGGGCGAAGGTCTTGTTCTGGCAATAGAAACACTCGCGGCAGGGAATGTGGTGGAAGACCATCACGCGGTCGCCCGGGCGATATGCGGTGACGTCCTTGCCGATGGCGGCGACGACACCGGACATTTCGTGACCGAAGATGCGCGGGGCCGAATGCGAGCCTGTAGATATCTTTTTCAGGTCAGTGCCGCACACACCGCAGGAATGAACGCGGACGAGCATTTCGCCGTGCCCGATCGTCGGTACAGGGACGGTTTCGAGGCGAACGTCATTGACGCCACGGTAGACTGCGGCTTGCATTGTTGCAGGGATCGACCGTGAATCGGTTTCGACCGAATACTGTCCGGCAATGGCCATCGAAGAGTCTTAGATGATGATAGCAAGGAGTTTGGTGCAAGCGTAGCGCCGGCGTCCCGCCGGCCTGTCGCGAGGCGTGCTGCCGCTTCAGCATTCTCAAAGGTGCCGACTTAGACCCTCGCCGCCGAGACGGCGGCGAGACAGCCGGCGCGGACGCCGGGCGCTACGGTTTCATGTTATGCTGCGCTGAACTTGCTCTTCAGGAACCGCTTGTGCTGACGGAACTTCGACTGGAGAACTACGCGGTCATCGACAACATGGTAGTGGAGTTCGGGCCAGGGTTGAACCTGCTGACGGGCGAAACTGGGGCGGGGAAGTCGATCCTGATCGATGCCCTTGCTCTGCTGCTTGGAGAAAAAGCTTCGACAGACGTCATCCGGGCTGGGGCCGAGCGCGCTGTCATCGCTGCTGTTTTCGAGGCGGAAGGGGCGGCCGAGAAGGCGCTCGAGAAGATCCTCGACACAAACGGATTGGATGAGTCCGATGACGGCTCGCTGATTCTGCGGCGCGAGATCGCGGCCGGCGGCAAGGGGCGAGTGTTCGTCAACAATCAGCCGGCCACCGTTTCGGTGCTGAAACTGCTGGCTCCTCATTTGGCAATCATCCACGCACAAAACGAATCCATCCTATCGTTTGACGGTCCAGCGCGGCTGGAGCTGCTCGATGCATTCGCAGGCGGCGAGATCGAGCCGGTTTCGGCCGCCTACGGCGCGTGGAAGCAGATTCGCACGCGTATCGAGGAACTGGAGCGTGGAGAGCAGGACAAGCTTCGGTTGGTTGACCTATGGACGTTCCAAAAGCGGGAGATCGAAGAGGTTCGTCTGCAGAGCGGCGAAGACGAGCGGCTGGAGTCCGAGAAACGCGTGCTCGCCAATGCCGAGAAAATCTACAACGCGGCGATGAACGCCTTTGATTTGCTCTACGAAGGCAACGGTTCGACGGCGACCTCGCTGCGCGGCGCGCAGAAGCAGGTCGAAGAGTTGGCGCGCTACGAGTCTAAGTTTCAGGAGGCGCTGGCCGCGCTGGAACAAGCGCGCATCAGCGTGGAAGATGTGGGTGCCACGCTGCGAGATTACGCGGGAGGCATTCAGGCGTCGCCGGAGCACCTTGCGCAAGTGGAAGACCGGCTGGCGCTGCTTGATCGGTTGAAGCGGAAGTACGGAGCAACGGTCGACGAGGTGATTGAATTCGGCGCGGATGTTGCGCGCAAGCTTGCCGAAGTTGAGAACAAAGACGAAATCCTGCGGCAGCTTCGGGAAGAGTTGGCGAAAGCGGCGAACGAGTACCTGAAGGCTGCAAGAACGCTCTCGAAGAAGCGGGCCGACGCTGCGCACAAATTGGAGAAGCTCGTCGAGGCGGAGATCAACGATCTGGCGATGAAGTCGACATTCCGCATTCAGAAAACGACATCGGAGGAAGAGCGGGAATGGACGGCGTCCGGGATCGACCAGGTCGTCTACATGATCTCGATCAATCCGGGCGAGCCGATGCGCCAGCTGGAGCACATTGCTTCCGGAGGAGAGTTATCCCGGGTGATGCTGGCGCTGAAAGCTTGTGTGGAGGGCGGGAAAGCAGTCAAAACCCCCACCCTGTCGCAAAAAACGCGACAAGGATGGGGCACCCAGAAGACTTTGGTGTTTGACGAGATTGATACCGGGATTGGCGGGCGGGCAGCCGAGGCGGTTGGCAAGAAACTAAAGTCGCTCGCGCGATCGAATCAGGTGCTTTGTGTGACGCATCTGCCGCAAATTGCCACCTTCGGCGATCAGCACTTTGTGATTGAGAAAAAGGAACATGGCGGACGTACGCGGACCAGCATTCGTCCAGTGACTGGCGAGGAACGCACCGAAGAAGTGGCCCGCATGCTTAGCGGAGCCAAGCTCACCGAAACCTCACGCAAGCACGCGGAGCAGATGATCAAGGCGAACACCTGAGCATTTCCAGCGATCAGCAATGAGCAATGAGTAGTGAGCAATGAGTAAAACCTGGGGTGTTCACCGCTTAGTGCTCACCGCTCAATGCTCACAACTCATGGCTCACACTTCAGCTCTCAAAGTTTTAGCTGAGAGTAAAGGCTAGAAACCGTTATTGGCTGATGGATACTTCGTTATTCTCGGCGAGGGTGGTATTAACCGAACTATCGTTTACCCGAATGGAGAAGTTGACCGTAATGGTCGCCTTGGTCTCGACCGCCATGCCATTTTGAAAGACCGGCTTGAACTTCCATTTCCCTACCGCCTGCTGCGCTGCGCTGGCCAGGATTGCTGGGCCACTCATCACGTGCAGGTTTTCAATGGTTCCGTCGGCTGCGATTAGAGCCTGCAGCACAACCGATCCCTGCACGTTCATGTGCTGCGCCAGAGGTGGGTAAGAGGGCGGGATGGCTTCGGCCAGACGCTGACGCTCCGCCGCGTTCGTCGCAGGAGCCGCTTGACGGGCCACCGAAGCGGCTGGATTCACAATCTCAAACTTCTTGCTGGTGCTTCCCGGGTGCACCTTGTGGTGTGAATCGCCGGCGATCACTTCGACATCCAGCGAAGGCAGCACTGTCCGATTGGAGACCACGGCCGGAGCATCGGCTGGTTTCGCCGGCGCCGAGGGCGTGGCGGCCACGGCAACCTGCTTCTTTGCAGCGTGAACCGGAGCGGGTGTCGCCGTTATCGCAGGCTTCGTTGGAGTCTGGGTTGCAGTTTGGGTCGTGGCCGCGGGCGCCGCTTGGGGTACCACGGTCGGCTGAACGTAGTCGGCATCAACGATAGTCGATTCGGAGCCGAACCAGAACTGACGGTCCTTAATCAGGACGGCGGCCAGCGCGACCAGCAACAGAACCAGCGCGATCACCAACCGCGATTGCTGACTGGCGGGGGCGATTGGAGCCCGGGCCGCTACCATCCGTCTTTGGCTTAATTCCATCATTTTGTTCGCTGACCTGGGAGTCTGCGAGAAGTCGCAATCATGGTGCAATAAATTGCCCTATACAACAATGGCACGGGGTGGCGAGGTGGGGGCACTACCGGGCCATAGGCGCTCGGGCGCAGACCAATGTGCTCTGAGTGGCGTTGGGGTGTGATTCCTGTCACAGCAGGGTTCTGCGGGTGGCCCTAAAGTCAGCCCATGACTGTCACGAATAAGCCTACGCGCGCTGCTTGGCTTCAGGGTCCTTCTGGCCGATGCGAAACCGTCCCGACCGGACAATTTCTGCCTTGGAGAATCGTCCTGCTCGGTGCACCCGGCGTCGGCAAGGGTACCCAGGCCGAACTGCTCAACCAGCGTTTGCTGGCCTGCCATCTGTCGACCGGTGACGTTTTCCGTGCGGCAGCAACCCGAAGCGAAGGCGAGCTCAGCCCTGCCATGAAGGAGGCCTTGGGATACATGCGCCGGGGTGAACTGGTACCCGACACGACCGTTTGGGAGCTGGTCCAGGAACGCGGACTATGTCTGCACTGCGCTGGCGGGTTCATCCTCGATGGATTTCCGCGGACACCGGCACAAGCGGTTTCGCTGAAGCAGTTCCTGGACAAGGATGGCCTTGGCTTGACCGCCGTGGTGAGCTATGAATTGCCCCAGAGGGAGATCGTGGCTCGTCTGGGTGGCCGCAGAACGTGTGAGAAGTGCAAAGCTGTCTACCACAACACGGAACGACCTCCGAAAGTCGAAGGGCGCTGCGATCGGTGTGAAGGCGCACTGTTTCAGCGGGAAGACGACCGGCCGGAGGCGATCAAAGTCCGGCTCGAAGCTTACGACCGCAGCACCGCGCCCCTGATCGAGTTCTATCGGAAGGCGGGGTTGCTACTACAGGTCTCGGCCGCAGGAACGCCGGAAGAGATCTACGACCGGACGGTTCCTGAGCTCGAGGTGAGGCGGCTGACTCAGTTTGCCGAGCAGATGTGGGTGGCGGCGGAGAACCGGCGTTCGGGTCTATAACTTGAGTTTGGCTTTCGTGCCGAGTGCGGGTTGCCGGGCGAAATCTCATCCTGGGAACCGCTGCCATTCGGGCTGACTTTTCGCGTTTCCGTTGGCAGGCCAGAATTCTCCATTCACTGCTAATCCTAGCCATTTCTGTCGCTTACGTTGACCATCCCGATTCTTTCCGGTAGCTTTCTAATACCGCCACAAAGGGGGTTCGTGTACCCTATTAACAAAGGGAATGTGGGCGGTTCCGCATCACGGTATTAATGCCGGGATGCCGGTCCTCGGGCGCCATGTCGCACCGGGATGACAAAAGGAAAAATTGGGAGAAGCCAATATCGTGGCTGGAATTCTAGCGAAAAGTGACGCAAAGACCTTGCTGCTGCTGAAGCCTCGTGGATTCTGCGCCGGCGTGGTGCGGGCCATCGACGTGGTGCGCATTGCATTGGAGGCGTTTGGGCCGCCGATCTACGTCCGCAAAGAGATCGTCCACAACAGCTTTGTCGTGGAGGAACTGCGCGGCAAGGGGGCGGTGTTCGTCGATAGCGAAGACGAAGTGCCCAATGGCGAGCGGATTATTTACAGCGCGCACGGGGTGTCCCCCGAAGTGCGCGAGCACAGCGCCAGGCGTGGGCTGCGCGTGATCGATGCGACCTGTCCGCTGGTGACCAAGGTCCACGTCGAGGCCGTGAAGTTTGCCAAGGAGGGGTATTCGCTGATTTTGATCGGTCATCGGGATCATGACGAGGTCATTGGAACTCTAGGCGAAGCTCCGCTCGTAACACAAGTAGTGGGATCGCCGGAGCAAGTGGCGGCGCTGGAGGTTCCGGATCCGAATCGCGTGGCTTATCTGACGCAAACGACGTTGAGCCTCGACGAGACGAAGGACATTATCGCGGCGTTGAAGAAGAGGTTTCCGAATATCAAAGGACCGGCGGCGCAAGACATCTGCTACGCGACCGAGAACCGGCAGGTTGCGGTGAAGCAAGTCGCTTCCGAGTCGGATTTGCTGCTGGTCGTCGGTTCGGAGAACAGTTCGAACTCAAATCGGCTGGTGGAGGTGGCTCGTAATCTGGGCACAAACGCGCACCTCATCGACAGTTGCAATGACATTGAAACGGATTGGTTGAAGGGCGCAACGACTATTGCCTTGACCGCTGGAGCGTCGGCTCCCGAGCATCTGGTCGAGGAGACAATCACATTCCTGCGCGCGAAAGGTTTCAGCAACGTGCAGGAACTGGAAGTGATGCCGGAAAACGTACGCTTCGGACTACCGCCAGAGATCGTTGAGGCGATTGCATCAGCTCCGGCAAATTAGTCGTAGAGACGTTGTTTGCAACGTCTCTGCCGGCGCTCGCACATTTGCTCGTGGCCAGAGGAGACGTAGCAAGCTACGTCTCTACGAGAGATGTGAAGATATGGAGTAGATGAATGGATAACAACTCCCCCGATTCCCACTTAGCGGAAGCTCTTCCAGGTTCGAATCCGCAGCTTCGTTTCGGCAAGATCGAGGAACTTGGCGCCCATGTCACTGCGGCGATCGCGGCCGCGCGCAAGTACCTTTTTTCGCAGCAGACCGGTGAAGGATACTGGTGCGGAGAACTCGAGGCCGACACTACTCTCGAATCAGACTACATTCTGCTGCACACGCTGCTCGGAACCGGGGATACGGAGCGTTTTCAGAAGGCGGCGAACTGGATCCTGCGCCATCAGAACGAGGATGGCGGATGGGGTATCTACGCCGGCGGACCGTCGAACATCAGCGCGTCAGTGAAGGCCTACTTTGGGTTGAAATTGGCAGGGTATCCGGCCGAGCATCCGGTGCTGGAGCGCGCACGCAAGAAGATTCTGGCCATGGGCGGCGTCACCGAGGTCAACACCTTCACCAAGATCTATCTGTGCTTCTTCGGCCAGTACGACTACGATGCCGTGCCAGCGATTCCGCCCGAGATCGTGCTGTTTCCGGACTGGTTCTGGTTCAACATCTACGAGATTTCGTCGTGGTCGCGCGCCATCCTGGTGCCGCTCTCCATTTGCTACGCCAAGAAGCCCTTCAAAAAAATTCCGCGCGAGATGGGTGTGGAGGAGCTATTCGTCGGCGGCATGCACAAGTCGCGCATGCATCTGCATTGGGCGAAGAAACTAGTCTCCTGGCGGAATTTCTTCCTGGTCATCGACCGCGTCACGCACTGGTTCGAACGCGTGCACGTGCGGCCGCTACGCTCAATCGCTTTGCGGAAAGCAGAGAAGTGGGTGCTCGAGCGCTTCGAGATGAGTGACGGGCTGGGCGCGATTTATCCGTCGATCATGAACTCGATTATTGCTCTGCGGTGTCTGGGGTACTCTCTGGACGATCCGCAGGTCATTCGCGCCATGGATGAGTTCGAAAAACTGGGGATCGAAGAGGAAGACACCTTCCGCATGCAGCCTTGCATGTCTCCGGTCTGGGATACGGCATACGCGTTGTTCGCACTGGGCGAGTCGGGAGTCCCGGCTAGCGATCCGCGGATGGTGAAGTGCGCGGACTGGATCCTGCAGAAGCAAGTGCGCAACGTCGGTGACTGGAAGGTTAAGAATAAGAACGGGCAGCCGGGCGGCTGGTACTTCGAGTTCAACAATGAGTTTTATCCTGATGTCGATGACAGCGCGATGGTTTGTCTAGCGCTGAGCCGCGTGGAGCACCCCAACGGGCGCTACCAGCGGGAGTCGGTGCAGCGTGCGATTGACTGGATCTTCTCGATGCAGTGCAAGAACGGCGGCTGGGCTTCGTTCGACAAAGACAACGACCGCATGGTGTTCCAGTACGTGCCCTTTGCCGATCACAACGCCATGCTCGATCCGCCGACGGTTGACATCACCGGGCGAATTCTCGAGATGCTCGCTACCTACGGGTACGACAAGAATCATCCAGCGGTCAAGAAAGCGATCAAGTTCGTCCGAAAAGAGCAGGAGCCAGACGGAAGCTGGTTCGGACGCTGGGGTGTGAACTATATCTACGGCACGGCGCTGGTGCTGCGCGGATTGGAAGCGATCGGCATGGATGTGCATGAACCGTGCATCCAGCAGGGCGCCGAGTGGCTGCGCATGGTGCAGAATTCCGATGGCGGATGGGGCGAGACCGTGGGCTCTTATGATGATCCCACTCTGCGCGGACAAGGCGACAGTACTCCGTCACAAACGGCGTGGGCGATTCTGGGTCTGCTCGCAGCCGGCGATACGCGCAGCGATTCGGTCGCGCGCGGCATAGCTCACCTGATGCGCACCCAGAGGAAAGATGGGTCCTGGGATGAGAAGTTCTGCACCGGAACCGGCTTCCCGCGCGTGTTCTACCTGATGTATCACCTGTACCGGCAGTACTTCCCGCTGCTGGCGCTGACGACGTATGCGAAGGTGATGGAGAAGAACGGAAACTAGTCCTCAGTTCTTCACTGCGAACCGAAAACTGGCTTGGCTGGCCGGTCCTCATTTTTATTGAAGGTGGTTTCTATGCCGACCATGGAGACAGTTCTTAAGCGCTTTGAGGAGCCCGATGAAGTTCGCACCTTCGAAAAAGGAAAGTTCGAAATCGTTCACATCGGCGGCATGACTATCGGGCGCGCTACCTATGAGCCGGGGTGGAAGTGGTCGCTTCACGTTGGCCCCAGTGTTGGTGCTTCGCGGTGCAATGTGGAACATGTGGGGATGGTGCTCTCGGGTTGCGCCACGGCCGCCATGGAGGACGGTACGGTCCACGAGCTCCGCGCAGGAATGCTCTTCTACATTCCGCCTGGGCCTCCCGGTCACGACAGTTGGGTGGTGGGCGATGAGCCCTACATTTCGCTCCATTTTCTCGGAGCCGCGCATTACGCCAGCCAGTAGGAGCACGGGCGGGCTGTGAACCGTGCAACCTTACTGAGAATTGAGATCAACTTTGAAAGCGTTCGTTACTGGCGCAACCGGATTTCTGGGATCCCATGTCGCGCGCGTTCTGGCCGACCAGGGCGCGGACCTGCGGTTGCTGATTCGTCCCACGAGCAATCTGAAAAATCTTGAGGGACTCAAGGCTGAGACCGCGACGGGTGATCTTCGAGACGTTGCATCGCTGGAGAAAGCCTTGTCTGGCTGCGACACGGTGTTTCATGTGGCGGCAGACTACCGGCTCTGGGTGCGGGATCCAAACGAAATGTACCGCTCGAATGTCGATGGGACACGGGCGCTGCTCGGAGCGGCGCGGAAGAACGGTGTAGGGCGCGTTGTTTATACCTCGAGCGTCGCGACCGTCGGATTTACGAGCGACGGACGTCCGGCGGATGAAGACTCGCCCGTCTCTCTGGCCGACATGATCGGCCACTATAAGCGGTCAAAATTCTTGGCCGAGCAGGTAGCATTGGAAGCTGGGCGTGCCGGAATGCACGTGGTGACCGTGAATCCCACGACTCCGATCGGCGAGCAAGATTTGAAGCCGACGCCAACGGGCCGAATCGTGGTTGACTTTCTGAAGCGCAAATTTCCTGCCTACGTCGAGACCGGGCTGAATCTTGTGGACGTGAGGGAATGCGCGCGCGGTCATGTTGCCGCGCTTGAAAAGGGCAGGACTGGGGAGCGCTACATTCTCGGCGGGGAAGACCTCACGCTGAAGCAGATTCTCGACAAGCTTGGCCAGATCACTGGGCTGCCATCGCCGACAATCAAATTGCCTTACATCTTCGCTTTCGCTGCTGGGATTGTTGACGAGGCGGTGACTGGCCTGCTGCTGCGGCGCGAGCCGCGCGCGACGGTTGATACCGTGCGCATGGGCAAGAAGAAGATGTTTGCCAGTTCCGCCAAGGCTGAACGTGACCTGGGATGGAAGATCGTGCCCATCGACGGTGCGCTGCGGCGGGCGGTGGAATGGTTCCGGGTCAACGGATATGCCTAGACTCGCGATCGTGACCGCCTTAGAACGCGAAGTGAGGCCGCTGGTGAAGAGTTGGCGGGCGACCGAAAAGGAGCACGCAGGGCGGCGCTTCCGCTTTTTCGAAAGCGGGGAAGTCGTCGTGGTTTGCGGCGGAATTGGCGCCGCGGCAGCGCGCAGGGCCTCGGAGGCGGTGATCGCGATCTTCGATCCGAAGATCGTCTGCTCGGCAGGTTTTGCCGGGGCGCTCGATCCCAAACTGCGAGTTGGGGACCTGATCCGGCCGAGCACGGTAATCAATGCGGGCGATGGCAGCAGAACGGTTGTAGACGGTGGCGAGGGAGTACTCGTTAGCGTTGGATCGGTTGCTAGTCCGGCGCAGAAGAGCAAGTTGCGCGAATCGTACGGAGCGGAAGCGGTGGACATGGAGGCTGCCACAGTGGCGCGTGCGGCTGAAGTGCGAGGGAAACAGTTCACCGCCGTAAAAGCTGTTTCGGATGAAATGGACTTCGAGTTTCCTGCGATGGAGCGTTTCGTTGACGCCCAAGGTGAGTTCTCACAGGGACGTTTCGCCTGCTACGCCGCGATCAGACCCTGGCTCTGGCCGGGGGTGACGCGCCTGGCGATCAATAGTAGCCGGGCTTCGTGGGCTCTGTGCGCGTATTTGGGCACCATCACAGCATGAACTTTTGGTTGCCGGATGGGGTTCGCGTGGAGAAGTTAAGCCCATTATTCATCTATAATTAAAGAAGGCGTTCTCCCAAAAAAACGATGCATTTTTTCCCCTTGCCAGCAGTGTTCGTCGGCGGCGAAATCGTCGACATGCTTTCCACTTCAGGACCAGTTGCCAAGCTGGTTTTGCTTGTGCTTCTCGCGTTCAGCCTGATTTCCTGGGCGATCATCCTGACCAAATGGAGCCGGCTGCGGCGGGCCAAAGCGCAGAGCGGGCGCTTTGTGCGCGCATTTCGCAAGGCGCAGCGGTTGCAGGATATCGTTGCCGTGGCCGATCAGTTCAAGCCCAGCCCGCTGGTGGGTGTCTTTGAAGGCGGATACGAGGAGTACCGCCGTCAGGTGGCCTCTTCGGGCGGGCTGAGGAGCATGGTCCCGATTCAGCGCGGAATGCAAATCGGATCGTCCGAGGAGATCACGCGGCTCGAGCGCAATGTACCCTGGCTGGCGATCACTGCTGCAGCGACTCCCTTTATCGGGTTGTTCGGTACGGTGTGGGGCATCATTGATGCGTTTCACGGGCTCGGAACCGCCGGGGCAGCGACTCTGCGAGCAGTGGCGCCTGGTATTTCCGAGGCCCTCATCACGACGGCTGCCGGGTTGGCTGCGGCAATTCCCGCGGTCATCGCCTATAACCTGATCGGTGCTTCGATCCGCGAATTCGCCGCACGCTGCGATGACTTCTCGCTTGAATTCATGAACGCCGTCGAGCACAACCAGCCGCAGAGTTCTGCTGCGGTCGCCGCGGATGCGAGGCGCTGATGGCATTCACGACCTCCAACGGACGAACGCAAACCGCCCTCGCTGACATCAACATCACTCCTCTGGTCGATGTGGTGCTGGTGCTGCTGATCATCTTCATGGTGACGGCTCCGGTGCTGCAGTCGGGTATTGACGTCGCCGTGCCGAAGACGAAAACCGTCAAGGAAATCACGGAAGAGCGGCTGGTCATCTCCATCAATAAGGATCAACGCGTGTTTCTGGGGAATGATCCGATCAACGTCAACGAGGTGGGGAACCGTTTGCGGCAGAAGATTCGCGATCCGCGCCACCAATCCATTTTCGTGCGCGCCGATGAAAACGTTCCTTTCGGCGCTTTCGCGACCGTGATGGATGCAGTGAAGCAGGCCGGGTTCGCCAACGTGAGTATCGTGACGCAGCCCATGGATACCAATGTCGGCAAGCGCTGAAATCTATTTCGAACACGAGCGCTGGGGACGCGCCCTGGCGTGGTCGGTGGGGCTACATGTGGGAGTCACTGTAGCGCTACTCGTCTATACCGCCTTCGTGACCCGAGGCACTGGCGACACGTGGGGCTCAGGCGGAGGTGGAGAAGCCATCGGCGCGACTCTGGTGAGCACGGTTCCGTTACCCGCCAGTCCTACGCAGACGCAGAATGTTCTGGCCAACGAGTCGAAAGGGATCACTCGATCGCAGCCGAAGATCGAAGAGAAAGAGCCCGACGCCATCGAGATTGCGGGCAAGAACAAAAAGATCAAGCCGCCGAAAAAGCAGATCACCGAATCGAAGTCGAAACCGCAGTCCGCGCCCGAACCCGAAGAGAATCAGGTCGCGTTTGGCGAGGGCGGTCCGGTGAGCGGCCCGTATGGAACCTTCAGCGCGGCTGGCGCAAAAGGCGGGTTCGGCATCACCGGAGGCGGCGGCGATTTCGGCACCAAGTACGGCTGGTACGTGCAGGTCATCCAGCGAAAGGTCTCAGAGAACTGGCTGAAGTACGAAATCGATCCGAGGATTACTTCGGCCCAGCGGGTATACATCACGTTCGACGTAGCGCGTGATGGTCATCCGACCAATGTTCGGGTCGAGCAATCGAGTGGTGTTCCGTCGCTGGACATTTCGGCCGCGCGTGCGTTGCAACGGATCGACACATTCGGTCCATTACCCCCGGATTATCCGGGAAGCAAGATTTCTGTCGAGTATTGGTTCGACTATAAGCGGTAATCAGATGTACCTCTGGTCCGTAATCAACCCGGTACTCTCGGGATTTGGGTCGCGGAAAAGAGCGGAGAATAGGAACAATTGGATGAAGGGAAGAGGCTTATCTACGCAGGAATTCTTGCAAAGCAATTCATATCGGGCTACGATATTGTCACACGCGAAATCTTTAAACCTGATGCGACTGGACGAATCCGCTAGAGCAGGTCAGGGACGGAACCGCAGGACCTGCGTTCTGGCTCGTGCATTCCTGGTGCTCCTTGCCTTTTGGCTGGCATGCGCCGCTGCTCAAGCGCAGGATTGGGTGAAAACCGGCACGAGCCTGGGAGTGGAGAAAGTCCGCCTTGCGGTCGCCGACTTCAAGCCCGCGACGAGTGATCCCGCAAATACCCCACTGTTAAAGACCTTCAACGACACTCTCTGGAACGATCTGGATGTATCGGGAGTTGTCGAGTTGGTGTCGAAGAGTTTTTATCCTCTGCAGGTGCCCGGGCAGCCGCCGGAGGTGAATTTCCTGGCGTGGAATGCGCCTCCTCCGAATGCGGCGATGCTGGCGTTTGGAAACCTGGGCGTGGCCGGCGGCAGGCTGACCGTGCAAGGCTGGCTCTTCGACGTCAAGAACATACAGTCACCCCAGATCCTCGGCAAGCAGTACTCCGATGCCGCGAGCGACACGGTGGCGCGCGTCATGGCGCATAAGTTCGCCGACGAGATCATTTTTCGGCTGGGGGGCGGCATTCAGGGAATCGCCGAAACGCAGATCTATTTCGTGAGCGACCGGAGCGGGCACAAGGAAATCTGGGCGATGGACTACGACGGCTCGAATCAGCACCAGGTCACGCACCTGGGTTCGATCGCCCTGTCGCCGCGGATTTCGCCCGATGGGTCTCGTCTCGCTTTCAGCGCACTGACGAAAACCGGCTGGGAGATTATGATGTATTCCCTCGACCTGAACCGGGCGTTGACGTTCCCCCATTTTGGCGGGACGAACCTCTCGCCCGCGTGGTCGGCAGACGGGACGAAGCTGGCATTTTCGTCGTCTCGGTCAGGCGGTTCGGAGATTTACGTAGCGGATGCTTCCGGTGGGAACTCGCAGCGATTGACCACCGATAAGGGACCGGACGTTTCGCCGGTATGGAATCGAAAGACGAACGCGCAGATTGGGTTCGTCAGCGGCCGCACCGGATTGCCGCAGATTTACACGATGGAAGCCGACGGCACCAATCAGCAGCGCATGACCGACCAGGGTTACGCGGTCTCGCCGAACTGGTCGCCTAATGGTCAGTTTCTGACATTCGCCTGGGTGCGTAAGTATGGGCCAGGAGATCCCGGGGCGCTTGATCTGTACCTGATGGATATTGCAAGCAAGCAGTGGGTCCAGCTTACCCATGATGGGGGGAAGAATGATTTTCCATCGTGGTCGCCTGACGGACGGCATATAGTGTTTCAGTCGAACCGTTCCGGAAGTTTGCAGATCTGGAGCATGCTGGCGGACGGCACAAAACTTCAGCAGTTAACTTTTACAGGGCGTAATACGCAGCCCAATTGGAGTTGGAAATAGTACATAACTTCGTCTGGCCCTTCGGGGTCGTAGGAGGAACCAAGTGAAGCAATCTAGTATGAAGTGGGTTGTGCTGATCTTTGCTCTTAGCGCTCTCCTGATGCTCGGTGCGTGCAAGAAGAAAGCCGCTCCGCCGCCGCCACCACCTCCGCCACCGCCACCATCTCCGACGGCCTCCATCTCGGTGGCTCCGTCAACCATTCAGGGCGGTCAGTCTGCGACGTTAACGTGGCAGACCAGCAACGCCACAGACGTGTCAATTGATGGCATTGGCGCAGTGCAGCCGAACGGCTCGCAAAGCGTTTCGCCGACGGATTCGACCACCTATCACCTCACCGCGAAGGGTTCGGGTGGGACGCAGGAGGCTACAGCCCGTTTGACGGTGACGCAGCCGCCACCGCCACCACCGCCGCCGACTCCCTCGATCAGCGATGAGGACTTGTTTAGCCAGAATGTGAAAGACGTCTACTTCGATTACGACAAGTCTGACATTCGTTCCGATCAGCAGTCCTCGGTGCAGTCCGATGCGCAGTTCCTCGCTCAGCACGGAGGCATCAATATCACGATCGAGGGGCACTGCGACGAGCGTGGATCAACCGACTACAACCTCGCATTGGGCGATCAACGTGCGGGTTCTGTGAAGAGCGCTTTGGTCTCGGCTGGGGTAAACGCCAGCCGGATCAAGACCATCAGCTATGGCAAAGAGAAGCCCTTCTGCAACGAGAGCAACGAAGCTTGCTGGCAGCAGAATCGCCGCGGGCATCTCGTTTACCAGAAGTAGCCGTCCCATGCGGGGGACGCTTCGGCGTCCCCCGTTTTCTCTTCTGAGGCCCGCTCGCGCCGGCCGCGACGAGTTCATCGGTTGCCTGGCGCCAGTTGAATCTTCCGGTTCCCACGGCCCTTTCGGATGTCGAATCCCCCCAGCCCTGTGGGACAATCAAAGCATCTAAGAATGCGTATCAGGGAAAAAATGCTATGAAAATACACCGTAGTTCGGCGCTTATAGCGTCATTTCTGATTCTTTGGTTGAGTGTGACTCCGGCTTTCGGCGCAAACAAGGAAATGGTGCAATTGCAGACGCAAGTACAGCAACTGCAGGAACAGATGACCGCCATGCAGCGCAGCTTCGACGAGCGCATGGGTGTCATGAAGAACCTTGTCGAAAAGGACACCGACACGGTTAATAAGCTTGCGACTGCCCTGAACAACCTGCAGACAACCTTGCAGAAACAGCAGGAAGGCGAGGGCACAAAGGGCGACCAGCTCTCGGGCCAGATCCAGGCACTGAACGACACCATGGACGAGATCAAGGTGCGCCTGGCGAAGGTGACGAAACAGTTGGAAGACATGCAAGCGACGCAGCAAAGCTTTGCCGCGCAGCAGGCGACCACACAAGCGCAGCAGCAGCAAATGGCCTCGGCGCCACCACCCGACGTGCTCTACAACAACGGACTGCGGGACTATAACGGAGGCAAAAACGATTTAGCCACACAGGAATTCTCGGATTACATCAAGTTTTATCCCAACACTGATCTCGCCGGAAATTCCTACTACTATCTAGGCGAGCTGCAGTTCAAGCAGGCGAATTATCAGCAGGCGGTGCAGAGCTACGATCAGGTCCTGCAGAATTTTCCCAGCGGAAACAAGGCGGCTTCCGCGCAGTTGAAAAAGGGATTCGCGCTGCTCGAACTCGGCAAGCAGGACGAAGGCGTGAGCGAGCTGCGGCATCTGATTCAGCGGTATCCGCATTCGCCGGAAGCGTTGCAAGCGCGGGAGCGGCTGCGCAAGGCTGGGGTAAGCAGCTCCGGACGCTAGATTAGCCAGACGATCCAGATCCGACTAAACCGAGCGGTAATGCTTGTGGCGGGCATGGTGCTTCGTGGCGCGGTGGGCCTGGTGTTTGGCATGTTGATGATGATCCCGGTGCTTTACCGGAGTCAGTGAGGCATTGGTTACGCTGGCCAGGGCAAACACACTCAACATGCAGCACGTCATCAGGGACAAGAGAATCGTTTTCATACTCCTACAACCTTCCTCTGAGAAATTTATTCTATTCGATCTTTGCGAGGAATAGACTTACTTTTGAGGGGCGGCTCTTCTCCTGCCATCGGTATGCCCCAATGATTGCAAGAAGGCGGACTCATGACAGAGAACAACGTTGATCAGGATACAGCGAAGGGCGCGACAGAAACCGAGGATCATAAGACCCCGGGCAACATTGGCTTGCAGCAGCAACTCGGACATCGAGATCAGGATCCGATGATCAAGGATGCGGACACGGACTTCCCCGAACCCGGCGAGAATCCCGAGCATAGCGGCGGGCCGGAGTTAAAGTCGGCGTAAACAGATCGGCAATTAAAAAGAGGGCCTCGATTTGAGGCCCTCTTTTCTTTGAAGAAGAAACTAGCGCAGCTCTTCCATGCAAGCGTCGAGCACTTCCTTGGGCGGACGCGTCACCGAATCAGGCAGCGTCGCCAGCGGCTGGTCAACGACATTCAGCATCTCAATAAAATTCGGAGCCTCAGGGTTCACGTAGAACAATCCCGTCAGCACCTCACCCTTCTGGTGCGCTTCTGTGAGACGAGTAAGGGCCCGGATCTTGTTCGTGGGATCGTAATCCTCTTCGAGTTTGCGAAGGTGCAGGCGTGAGCCATCGTGCATGGTGACCTGGATCGTGGAGCCCGGGTCGTATTCCACATCGATGTCCTCAAAGTGCGGAACAAAGCTTACATCCTGTAGCGTCTCTTCATGTTCCTTCACATACTTGTAGGACTTGGTAGACCCCTCGTGATCATTGAAGGTCACGCACGGCGAAACCACGTCGAGCATGACGGTGCCTTTGTGCGCGATGGCGGCCTTCAACATGGCGCTAAGCTGACGCTTGTCGCCCGAGAAGGAGCGTCCGACGAGCGTGGCACCGAGTTGGATCGCAAGCGCGCATGTGTCGATGGGCGGAAGGTCATTGACCACGCCAGTCTTCAGCTTTGATCCGAGATCGGCAGTGGCGGAGAACTGGCCCTTGGTGAGCCCGTAAACGCCATTGTCCTCGATGATGTAGATGATCGGTAGATTGCGGCGCATGAGGTGCACGAACTGGCCGATACCGATCGAGGCGGTGTCACCGTCGCCGCTAACTCCAATGCAGATCAGCTTGCGATTGGCTAGCAGAGCGCCAGTTGCCACGGACGGCATGCGGCCGTGCACGGCATTGAAGCTGTGCGAACGGCTCATGAAATAGGCCGGCGTTTTCGACGAGCAACCGATGCCGCTGGGCTTGATCACGAACTCAGGCTCAACCCCCATCTCGAACATGGCTTCGATTACGCGCTCGGAGATCGCATTGTGGCCGCAGCCAGCGCAGAGGGTCGTCTTCCCGCCCTTATAGTCGATGACGGTGAGGCCGATACGATTGGTCTTCGGTCCGGGTGTAGCTGCGCCGGGCTCAACAGTGGTTCCCATCTACTTGCCCTCCATGCTGGTCAGTTCATCGGTAATGGACCGCGCATCGAGCGGCAGTCCGGTGATGTGAGCGATGCTGCGCAGTCGCGGCGTCAGTTCGGGCTTTACATCAAGCTTGAGCAGCGACAGCATCTGCGCGTCGCGGTTCTGCTCGACCAGGTAAACGTGCTCGTGCTGCTCCACGAAATCATGCACCTCGCGCGTGAACGGATAAGCTCGCAGGCGGAGATAGTCGGTTTCGATTCCATACTCGGCGCGAAGTTGATCCCGACTTTCGGTGATGCCCCAGTGCGAGGTGCCGTAGCCGATGATGCCGATCTTGGCATTGTTGCCCTTTGTGATCTCGGGCCGCGGAACGAAGGAGCGCGCAGTTTCGAACTTGCGATTCAGACGTTCCATGTTGTTCTCGAAGTCGTCGGCGCGTTCGCTGTACTGGGCTTTTTCGTTGTGGCCGCTGCCGCGGGCGAAGTATGCCGCGGCTGGATGTTGGGTGCCGGGCAACGTGCGGTAGCCGACGCCGTCGCCATCGACGTCTTTGTAGCGGGCGAATCCGCCGAGGCGGTCGAGGTCTTCCTTGCCCAGCACCTTGCCGCGCTTGATCGGCGTCGTGGGATAGTGGAACGGGTCGGACATCCAGTTATTCATGCCAAGATCTAGATCCGACATAACAAAGACCAGCGTCTGGAATTGCTCGGCGAGGTTGAAGGCATCTGTTGCCATGCTGAAGCACTCCTCAACGGAGCAGGGAATCAACATGATGTTCTTCGTGTCTCCGTGCGATAAGACGGCGGTCGAAAGTATGTCGCCTTGCGAAGTGCGCGTGGGAAGGCCGGTTGAGGGGCCTACGCGCTGAATGTCCCAGATCACGCCGGGAACTTCGACGTAGTAGGCCAAGCCAGCGAACTCGGACATGAGTGAGATGCCGGGCCCGGCGGTCGCGGTCATACTGCGCGCGCCTGCCCAACCCGCGCCGATTACCATGCCGATTGCGGCGAGTTCATCTTCGGCTTGAACGATGGCAAACGTCGCTTTGCCGTCGGGGCCGATCCGGTATTCCTTCATGTATTCGATCATCGTCTCGACCAGCGACGACGAGGGCGTGATCGGATACCACGTCACAACCGTGCATCCCGCGAACATGCAGCCGAGCGCGGCGGCGGAGTTGCCATCGATGATGATCTTGCCGGCAGTCTTGTCCATGCGCTCGATGTAGAACACGCCGCGCTTTTCGAGATTGGCTTTCGCATAATCGAATCCGGCCTGCGCCGCTGCCAGGTTCAGGTTGGCGGCTTTTGCTTTCTTTGCGAACTGCTTGCGGATCGCCTTCTCCACCTCAGCCATATCGATGGTCAGCAGGGAGGCCACCACGCCGACGTACACCATGTTCTTGACTAGTTTCCGGAGCTTGGCTTCCGGGCAAACCGGGGCAACGATCTTGTCGTAGGGAACTGAATAAAAGATAAGGTCGTTGCGCAGCTTGTGGAGCGCGAGAGGCTCGTCGTAAAGCACCGATGCGCCAGGCGCCAGCGACATGGTATCTTCAGTCGCAGTCTCGGGATTCATGGCGACCAGGAAGTCGATTTCCTTTTTGCGGCCGATGTAGCCGTTCTTGTTGGCGCGAATCGTGTACCAGGTGGGCAGTCCCGCGATGTTCGACGGGAACATATTCTTGCCCGAGACGGGCACGCCCATCTGAAAAATGCTACGCAGTAAAACTGTATTTGAACTCTGCGAACCCGAGCCGTTCACCGTCGCGACCTGAATGCTCATGTCATTGACGATGCGCTGCTTGTTCATGCCTCCGGCGGATTCCCGGGGCACGACATCCGATGTGGCCATCCCAATACCTTCCTTTAGTCAACGGGCCGAACGCAGTCGCCCTGTTTGTGGATTGCAAGGAGGAAACCATTTCAATTATACGGCGGCATTGGCCCGCGTGGCCGCCTTTCGCCCATTCCTAGTGGCTGACATGGTCCTTGAGCGCGACGCTTTCTCTGCGTGCTCTGCGCATCCTTGGCGCTCTCGGCGGTTTAATGTTTTGACCGCAGAGTTCGCAGAAAACGGCCTCGCGGGGAACGCAGAGAGAAGCCTGCCGATACGTTCACGATTCGGTCTTGAAGAACTGGGCGATATTGCGGAATTTATTATATCGTGATGCGACCAATTCGGCCGAGGGGATTTTCTTCAAGTCGGCGAGGTGCTTCTGCAGGCTGGCATCGAGCAGATTGGCGGCCGCCTCGTGATCGCGATGCGCTCCGCCCTCAGGCTCGGGGACAATGTCGTCGATACAGCCCAGTTCACTCAGGTCGGTAGCAGTAATGCGCATGGCTTCGGCAGCTAGTTCTTTCTTGCTGGCATCGCGCCACATGATAGCGGCGCAGCCTTCGGGCGAGATGACCGAATAGATGGAGTTTTCCATCATCAGAACGCGATCGGCGACCGCGATGGCCAAAGCCCCGCCGCTGCCCCCGACGCCAATTACAGTGGCGATGATCGGGACTTCCAGTCGCGCCATCTCGCGCAGGTTGTAGGCGATGGCTTCCGCCTGTCCGCGCTCTTCCGCGTTGATGCCGGGATAGGCGCCGTCGGTATCTACCAGAGTGAAGATCGGGCGGCGAAACTTTTCGGCAACCTGCATAACGCGAATCGCTTTGCGGTAACCCTCCGGGTGCGGCGTGCCGAAATTGCGGAAGACACGCTGCTTCATGTCGCGGCCTTTTTGCGTGCCGACGACAAGCACCTCTTCGTTATGAAAACGCGCCATGCCGCAAACGATGGCGGCATCGTCGCCGAACCCGCGGTCGCCGTGAATCTCGCTGAAATCGGTGAACACGCGCTCGATATAATCGAGCGACTGCGGACGCTGCGGATGCCGCGCCAGTTCGGTCTTTTGCCAGGCTGTGGGGGGCGCGTTCATTTCGCGGCGAAGAGTGTCAATGCGGTCCTGCAGTTTGGCAATTTGACGGCGGGTCGCGTCGTCGGTTTCGCCGGCCTCCATCTCGGCGACCTGGCGCTCAATCTGTTCCAGTTCCTGCTGTGCTTTTTCGGTGGCTGCCATTGTCGGCAAATCGGCGCCTAAAGGCGCGTGTGTTTTCTGACATTGACGGCGCGGCTGAAGCCGTGCCCCTTAAAAAACGCCCTTGCGCCAGCTGACTCAGCTGATGATGCGGACGCTGCCGCGCCCGCAAAGCTGTTCGACCCGGGCGATGAAATTGCGGTCTGGGATGACATTATAGCCTTCCGCCTCCATCACCACCATGAAATCCCCCTGGCGCTCCACGTCAAATAACACTTTAGCCTCGCCTTTGCGCTCCAAGAACAGATTGTGCAGGCTGTCGATTGTAGCCTCGCCGGAGGATTCGAGCGGAATGCGGACGCGAATGGCGCGAGGCAGGGGAACCTTGGCGTCTTCGAGCGGCATGATCTCTGCCGCCGTGATCTTAGGATTTGCGCCCTCTTCGATGCGAACTCCCGCCTTGACCAGTACCGGAACCTCGAGCTTCACCTTCTCGCCGATGCGCTTGTAAGCCTCGGGAAAGACGATCATGTCGATCGATCCAGACATGTCCTCGAGGTTGGCCTGCGCGTAGAAATCTCCCTTCTTCGATTTCAGCACGCGCACGTTGCTGATGATTCCGGCGGTGACGATGGTCTCGTCCTTTCCGGTGGACTTCGTCATCGTGGTGATCTCTTCCACGCTCAGCGCCTGCAGATCTTGCAGTTTGTCCTTGTATTTCTCCAGCGGATGTCCGGTGATGAAGAATCCCAGGATTTCCTTCTCAGCCGTCAAGCGTGTGTGCTCGTCCCAGTCAGGAATGTTCGGCAGGCGATCGTTGGAAGTCTCTTGCTCTTCCTGTTGGAACACGCCAAACAGGCCGTGCTGGCCGGATTCGGCGTCGCGCTGGGTTTTCTGCGCCTGCTCCATGGCTTTGTCGAGAACGGCCATGAGCTGGGCACGGCGGCCGAGCGAATCCAGGGCACCGCTCTTGATCAGAGATTCAAGCACGCGCTTGTTGAGCAGGCGAAGGTCAACGTTCTCGCAGAATTCGAAGATCGAGGTGAAGCGGCCCAGTTTCTTTCGCGCGGCAACGATCGATTCGATGGCATTGCCTCCGACGTTCTTCACCGCGGCCAATCCGAAGCGGATGTTTTCGCCGTGTGGGGTGAAGTTGGCGTCAGAAACGTTGATATCCGGCGCCTCGACCGAAATGCCCATCTCCCGGCATTCGTTGATGTACTTGACGACGTCGTCGGTCGATCCTGTAACCGATGTCAACAGCGCGGCCATGAACTCGACCGGATAGTGCGTCTTCAGATATGCCGTGTGATAAGCGAGCAGAGCGTATGCCGCGGAGTGCGATTTGTTGAAGCCGTACCCGGCAAACTGTGCCATCAGGTCGAAGATTTTCTCGATCTTCTTGGGCGGATACTTTCTTTGCGCTGCGCCGTCGACGAATCTCTCGCGTTGCTGCGCCATCTCTTCGGCTTTCTTCTTGCCCATGGCGCGGCGGAGCAGGTCAGCTTCTCCCAGCGAGTATCCAGCAAGCCGGTTTGCGATCTGCATCACCTGCTCCTGATACACGATCACGCCCAGCGTCTCTTGCAGGATCTCCTGCAACTCCGGCAATTCGTACTCGACCTTCTTGCGGCCATGCTTGCGGTCGACAAAATCGTCGATCATTCCGCCTTGGATCGGACCCGGACGGTAGAGGGCATTCAGCGCCGTGAGGTCTTCGATCGAATTCGGCTGATATTTGCGCAGCACGTCGCGCATGCCGTGCGATTCAAACTGGAAAACGCCCGACGTGAGTCCCTTGTGGAAGACCTTTTCGTAGGTCTCGGCGTCCTGCAGCGGAATCTGTTCGAGAGTGAGCGGCGTGCCGCGCGTTTGCTCGATCAGTTTCATCGCGTCCGTGAGAATCGTGAGGGTGGTCAGGCCGAGGAAGTCCATCTTCAACAGGCCCATCTTTTCGATGGCGACCATGTCGAAGGCGGTCACGATTTCGTCGTTCTTGGTGCGGTGCAACGGGACAAGATCGGTGAGCGGCCGCGGAGAAATTACGACCCCGGCGGCGTGCACACCGGAGTTGCGTACAAGACCCTCCAGTTTCCTGGCAGTTTGAAATAGCTCGCGAATCTGGCCGTCTTTTTCGATCGCCTCGCGCAATTGCGGCGAATCCTCAATCGCCTGCTCCAGCGTTATGTTCAGCTGGGTGGGCACCATTTTGGCGATGCGGTCGACGTCGGCATACGGGATGTCCATCGCGCGTCCTACGTCTTTGATCGCGGCCTTCGCGGCCATGGTGCCGAAGGTGATGATCTGGGCAACGTTGTCGCGGCCGTATTTCTGCGTGACGTAGTCAATGACTTCGCCGCGGCGGTTCATGCAGAAGTCGATGTCGATATCGGGCATCGACACGCGTTCTGGATTCAGGAAGCGCTCAAACAGCAACTCATGCTGCAGCGGGTCGATGTCGGTGATGCCGAGCGCGTACGAGACGAGCGATCCCGCGGCCGATCCACGGCCTGGGCCAACCGGAATGCCGCGTTCTTTTGCGTAGCGGATGAAATCCCAGACGATCAGAAAGTATCCAGGAAACTTCATCTGCTGAATGATGGCGAGTTCTCGCTCCAGGCGCTGCTCGTAGTCGGTAAGTGAATGCTTCAGCTTGCCCTGCTCGTGAAGCGGGCGCAATGTTTCAAGGCGGCGGGCGAAGCCTTCGCGTGTGACGTGTACGAAATAGCTGTCGATCGTATAGCCGGGCGGAACTTCAAACTGCGGGAAGGGATTCGCGACCTTTTCAAGGCGCAAGCTGCAGCGCTCGGCGATGTCGATTGTCCGCGTCAGGACGTCGGGCGAGTCCTTGAAGACGCGGTACATTTCGTCCGCGTTCTTGACGAAAAACTGCGAGCCCTCGAACTTCATTCGTGCCGTGTCTCGAATCGACTTGCCGGTCTGAATGCAGACCATCACGTCTTGCGCGTGGGCATCGTCTTCACAGAGATAGTGGCTGTCGTTCGTCGCCACCAGGGGCAAGCTCAGGTCTTGTTCCAGTTTGAACAGGCCGGGATGGATGCGGTGCTCCATCTCAAGGCCTTGGTCCTGAATTTCAAGGAAGAAGTTGTTTTTGCCAAAGATGTCGGTGAAGGTGCCAGCGGCTGTCCGCGCAGCCTCGTAATTGTTCTCCATCAGGCGCTCGGCGACTTCGCCCTTCAGGCATCCGGAAAGGCCGATCAGGCCGCGGGAGTGCTCGGCCAGAAAGTTCTTGCTGACGCGCGGCTTGTAATAAAAACCGTGCAGAGAGGCCTCAGATGTGATCTTGACCAGGTTGCGATAGCCCTCTTCGTTCTCGGCCAATACCAGCAGGTGGTTGTAGGTGTCGCCTTCGGGGGCAGCGCGGTGATCTTCCTTCTTGCAGACGTAAAGTTCGCATCCAACAATGGGCTTCACGCCGTGCTTGTACGCCGCGTTCACGAAGTGGACGGTGCCAAAAATGTTCCCGTGATCGGTCATGGCCACGGCCGGCATGCCCAGCTTGCTTACATGCTCGCAGAGTTTTTCGACATCACAAGCGCCGTCGAGCAGGGAGTAGTCGGTGTGCAGGTGCAGGTGGACAAATTGGGACATGGGTCTGTCGCTAGTCTAACGCAAGGCGAGCGGAGGAAGCGTGTGGACGGCTGTGCGTTTCGATGACCGAATGGAGACCCGTCAGTCGGTGTCTGCTTTTGAAAGGCCTAAGTAGACGAGTCGGGAGCCCGAAAACCTCGCAACTATGAAAAAGCTCACATCGTAATAGTCGTAAGTCTCGTGGAATTCATTCTCGTTCATGTTGGGGTTCTGCTGTCTTGCTTTCTCCAAATCAACGGCGGATGTCCTCTTCCTGAGTTGTCGGAAATAGACGAAGTCGCCATCCCGGCGCGCGGTGGTTGGTTTTCCTAATATTGCCTGAACCCCGGCTGGGGTCTCGCCCAGGCGCAAACCCGAGGCCGTCTTCAAGCCTGACGTCACGAATTCGGATTTTGCGCACTGGTCGCTTCCCGACCACCTTGGTCCGTGATTAAACAAATAAGCGCCATACTGTACCTCGCCAATCTCGAAGGTCAGGTAAGTCTGGCCGTCAAGTCCGGCATAACAAATCTGCGATCGCCCCGTGCTGGCATCGCCCCGGTTTATGACATGAGCTGCTCCAAGCTTTTGTTGTATGGCTTCCAAATTGTCGCGGCCGACCGCGACGCCGAGGACCTGGAAGTTCGATTCATCAACATCCTGATGCTGTGGTTTTAGCACCTCGGCGGTTGAGCTCTCCCGAATGATGGACCACCAGTCGGAGTCGTCATCGATTCTGAAATCCGTATCTGACTGGGCAAACGATAAGGTGACCGCCAGAAGAGCAATAAAAGGAGCCGCCGGTATGTTCCGGACAATAATCACTTCGCAATCCTTAGCCTTCCGGTTCTTACGGCGGCCCTCAGTCCGCGCCTGCTCCAGCCGCCTGCGCTTTCTGCAGGAGTTTGCGGGCCTGGCTGATGAGCTCTGCCACTTCGAACGGCTTCACGAGGTAGGGAATGCTGTTCTCCTGCAGGAAGGTGCGTCCGTCACCGGGTTCCACGCTATTGGAGAACGTGTAGAGGACGTGCTGTTCCATGCCCGCGCAATTTTCCTTGAGCCACGGATAGGATTCTTTGGCGGTCCACTGGTTCGCCATCTTGCCGCTCATAATGATGGCGTCAAACGGCTCCGAGAGCATACGAGTCTTGACGTCCTGAGCGTTCTTCGCTGTAACCACCGCAGCGCCTGCGCCGGTGAGCACGTCGCGCTCAAATTCCAGGACAGCCTCTTCTTCTTCGACTAGCAAAACGCGGCCGTGAACAGCGCCTTCGTGCAGGCGGGGCGCGGGTTTCGCGGCTTCCGGTTCGGCTACGGCTGCAACTGCCGCCGGCAGCTTGACCTCGATGGTTGCCCCACCTTCCGCATTGTTGCTGGCGAGAATGTCTCCGCCGTGTTCCTTCACAATCCCATAGCAGATGCTGAGTCCAAGGCCGGTTCCTTTGCCGACACTCTTTGTGGTGTAGAAAGGATCGAAGATGCGCTTGGGGTCTTTGATGCCCGCGCCATCGTCAGAGAACTGGGTGCAGATGTTTCCACCCTGAGAAACGATTCGAATCTTCAACGCTCCGCTGCGTCCCGTCTCAAGAATGGCATCGACGGCGTTATTGATAATGTTCAGAAAAACCTGCTCAAGCTGATGCGGATCGGCGATGACCATCGCAGCTTCCGACGGAACGTCGCGCTCGACCTTGATGTTATTGATCTTGAGGTCGTAATCGCGCAGCGTGAGCGTTTCTTCGAGCACCTTGCGGATGTCGACCTCATCCCGCTGCGGCTTGCGCTGGCGTGCAAAGGAAAGCAGGTTCTGTACGACGCGATGAGTCCGCTGCGCCTGTTTGAACAACTTGGTGACGAAATCCTGGGCACGCTGATTGAGGCCCTCGGTTTCGAGAAGCTGCGCGTAGCCGAGAATTGCCGTCAACGGATTGTTGAGTTCATGGGCGACGCCTGCGATCAGCTGTCCAACGGCAGACATCTTCTCGCTCTGCAACAATTGTTCCTGCGTCTTGCGTAGGTCTTCATAGGCCCGGCACGTTTCTTCATAGAGCCGGACCTTTTCGATGGTCGTTGCCAATTGCCGGCTGATGGCGACCAGCAGGTTTTCGTCATTCGACGAATACTGATATCCGAGATGGCTGCACAACCCCATCAGGCCGACCGGTGAATCCTTGGCCCAGAACAGCACCCAGATCCAGGAGCGATCGGATTCCGAGCGCAAGAACTCGGCAACCCCGGGCGGCAGGTGCGGCAGATATTCGGCAGTAACGACCTCGGCGCGTGAGCGGATCACCAAATCACCAAACCCCTCAGGGAAGGAAATTTCAGAAGGACGTCCCTTATCGCGGCTACGCGGCCCCCATGCGGCCCGGCGGCGATAGGTCGGGCTGTCTATGTCCGAGAGATAGACCGTTCCACTCTCGGCGGCAAACAGAGTGACCACCTGCCGCAAAGTCAGGTTAAGGATCTCGTCCAGGTCGAACGATTGCGCCGCCACCACAGCCATCGCGTTCAAGGCATTCAATTCGCGATTGCGGCGCTGCATCTCATCTTCGGCGCGCCGCTTTTCGGTCATGTCGAGAACGAATCCCTGATAGCGTTCTACCGCGCCTGTGGCGTCGCGCGTCGCGAAGCTGCTCTCGACGGCCAGCAGCAGCGTGCCATCCCGGCGGCGCAGCGTGACCTCGAAGTTGCGAACGTAGTTGTGTGTCTCGATCTCACGGCGGAAAGCCTCACGCTGGTTGGGATCAACGCATATTTCCTTGTCCAGATTCAGCACTTGCAGTTCGTCGCGGTTGCTGTAACCCAGCATGTGCACAAAGGCGTCGTTGCAGTCGATGAGCCGGCCCGTTGGATCGGCGACGTAAACACCTTCCTGCACCTGTTCGAACAGCAGTCGGTAACGTTCTTCGGCGGAGCGGCGGTCCGTGATGTCGCGGACAACGTGAATCGTTCCTTTTTGCTGCGTGCCCTGATCGGTGTAAGAGGAGGTCGAGACGACCGAGAATCCGCCAAAGCAGGGGTCGGCTCCTTCGGTGAATTCCTCGTCGCCACCCATGGCGCAGTAAGGACAGCCGGTCCACTCGCCATAGGTATGCGGCAAGGCGGACTCGCAAGTGCTGCCAATGACGTCGGCCGGAGCCTGGCCAATCTGCTCGAGCAATACCTGGTTCGCCTTGATGACGCGAAAGTCGGAGTCGTGCGCCAGGATGACATCGTGGATGGAGTCGAAGGTATTCATCCACTGGCGCTGGGAACGTAGAACCTGTTCGAGCAAGCGGAAGTTTTCAACGGCCAGGGCGATTTGCCGGGCGCTGCCTTGCACGAACTCGAGTTCTTCCGCCGTCCACTGGCGGCCGCTCGAATGGCCGATCATCAGCAGCCCGACCGGAGACTTATTGCCGACGACCGGTGCGATCACAAGCTGGCGAATCTTCTCGACGGCGAGACACTCGGCTGGCTCGGTGGCGGCCCTTTCCGCTTTCTCCGCCTTGGGAGTACGTTTCTCCCACAGGTTCGAAACGTCATCGGTGATTGCGGCAAAGCCGGCGTCGCGCAGGAACTCCGCAGAAAGACCGGCAGCGTGTGTGGCGACGAGATGGCCGCCTTCCATCAGCCGGAACCAGCACGCCCGGACGCCGCATACTTGCTGCAGTTCTTCCACCGCGCGCTGCACCACACTACCGTATTGCTGGGCGCTGGCAATGCTTTCCGCCATCGACTGCATGGCTTGCAGGCGGCGGGTCCGAGATCGGATTTCGCCCAGCACGAGCATCAACATGGTGATGGGCAGTGCAATGTCAGTCGCGATCAGCGCCACCGCCGGAACTTGCCCGGTCAACGGAGCCCAGGAAAGATGCAGCGCCAGCAGGCACAAAGCCACAAGCCAGGCCGAGGCGTGCCAGCGGCCACGGCGAGCCCGCAGCAGGGCAACAGCCGCAACCAGCAACACCATGCGATAGCCGACTTCCAACGCGAAGCGCAGCGGCAATGATTCGGACCACAACAGCACCCGGGCGCCGGCGAAGCCGACCAGCACCGGCGTGATCACCATCAGAGGAATGATCAGATCGCGCACGCGCGCATACAGCAGAACAGCTCCGGCCAGAAGGCCAACGGCGAGGACAAAGGTGGACTGCACGACCAACAGATCGAAGGGTGCCGGGATTCTGGGCGCAAAGCAATGCTCGGAGAATCGCGAAACGACAAACGCCGCCCAGCCCAGCACCCAGAGTTTGAAGTAACCGTCGCGGAACGCGCGCAGCACGAGGATCGACGCGGCCAGCAGAATCAGCAGCGTCCATTCCGTAGCGGATGGCCGGGCCAATCCCAGCCTTGCCACCGTGTTCCAAACTTGTGAAAGGAAATCGCTCATCGCGTTCCGGGCGTACGGAGTCCTCGTCTCTGAATATCATGGAGGGCCGCAATCTCGATGGAGTTTCCGCCCCTCAATGATTACTTTCGGAATCTCGCCGAAAAGGTACAATCGCCGATAGCCTTTCGTGCAGACCATGCCTGACCGAATTCTTGTTGTTGATGACGAAGAGCCCATTCGGGAAATCGTCGCTTCCATGCTTGGCACCGCTGGATACGCCTGTAAACAAGCGGGTTCTGGCATGGAGGCGCTCGCCGTTCTGACTTCGGGAGAAGACTTTGAGCTGATGCTTTCCGACCTGATGATGGCCGATCTGGATGGAATCGGACTGCTCGAGCGCACCAAGGAAAAATACCCCGACATGCCGGTGGTGATGGTTACCGCCGTGCACGATATTTCGGTCGCGCTGGCAGCCATCCGAAACGGCGCCTATGACTATCTGCTGAAGCCGTTCGAGCGTGAGCAACTGCTGAACACCGTCAGCCGCGCACTCGAGAACCGGCGGCTGAAAGTAGAAAACCGGAATTATCAGACGAATCTGGAATCGCTGGTCAAGGCGCGCACCGAGCAAGTGCAGGCGACCCTGCGCGAGTTGGAACGCTCCTATGACATGACTCTCGAGGCCTTGGGCGATGCGCTCGATATGAAAGATTCCGAGACCGAAGGACACTCACGGCGAGTGACCGCCTTCACCATCGTGATCGCCCGGGCCATGGGTTTGCCGCCCGAGCAGATTCCTACCATCGCCCGCGGTGCATTCCTCCACGACATTGGCAAACTGGCCATTCCTGACGCGATCCTTTGCAAGCCTGGGAAGCTGACGACTGAGGAAATGGCCATTATGAAGGAGCACTGCTTTAAGGGATACCAGATTGTTAAAAAGATCCCCTTCCTGGTGGATGCATGCGAAATCGTCTACTCGCATCAGGAGCGTTTCGACGGGACCGGCTATCCCCGGGGCTTGAAGGGCGAGGAAATTCCCCTGGGAGCGCGAATCTTCTCGGTGGCCGATACGCTGGACGCGATGACGGTAAACCGTGTCTATCGACCGGCGCAGAGCTATCAGGCGGCTCGAGAAGAAATCGTGCGCTGGAGTGGCAGGCAGTTTGATCCGGACGTGGTCAAAGCGTTTGTCGAGATACCGGAAGAAATCTGGGACCATTTGCGAAAAGACATAGATTCGCAAATTTCGCGCATCGCGTATTCCGCAGGCGCCAAGGGCTAAGTCCGCCCGCGAAGGTGGGAACAGTGCAGGGCCGCACTTCGTTGAAAATCTTATTGTGGGCGGCTGCAGTGATTACCGCGGTGGTGGCGGTGTCGTGCCTGACTCTGCCGCGCGGGCTTGTACTTGCTGCGATCAGCGACATCGGCGGCGGGTTGATGATGTTGGCCGCGCTGGTTGCATTCGCGGCCAACGGTCTTGCCAGCAAAGGTCGCCTGCGCTGGTTCTGGATGCTTCAGGCCTCGGGGTGGGCACTGTGGCTGGCCGACCAGTGCGTATGGACCTTCTATGACCTGGTGCTGAAGCAAAAATTGCCGGGAATGTTTCCCGCCGACGCTCTACTGTTCCTCGCGGGAGCGCCCATGATCGGTGGATTGCTGCTACGGCCACATCGGGACCCTCCCGAACACGGCGATCGACTGGGCCTGCTGGATTTCTCGCTTCTGCTGCTTTGGTGGGTGTATCTCTACGTTGCGTTTGTCGTGTCCTGGCAATATCCATCGCCTAATGAGCCGATTTACAGCCGAAATTTCGACCTTCTCTCGGATGCACAAGCCGTTGTGCTCGCCGCGATCGTGCTGGTTTTCTGGCGGGAGAGCTCCGGAGCGTGGAAGCGCTTTTACGCGGCGTTTTTTGGCGCGGCGGTTTTCAACTCACTCGCCTTTTTCGTGATTAATCGAAGCCTTGAGCAAGGCAAGTACTTTACCGGCAGCTGGTACGACATTCCCTACACCACGTCGTTTCTGTTTTACGCTGGAGTCGCCGTGGCGGGACATGGCCTGGTTTCCACACCGGAAACTACCAGCGACGAATCTTATCGCTCGTGGATCGCGAGTCTGGCGATGGTGGCGGTTCTCTCGCTGCCCATGATCGCGCTGTTTGCCATGTTCGATCCCCGGCTTCCGCGCGCGGCGTCGAATTTCCGTGTGGTGGTCACGCTCACCACAATGTTCCTGATGGCCTTCCTCCTGTTCATGCAGCACCGGCGCTTGAACCAGGAATTGCGGCGCGCGAATCAGGTGTTGCAGGAGGCATCGCTCACCGATCCGCTCACCGGATTGCGCAATCGACGCTATTTTTCTGCGACCATCGACGCCGATGTGAGCCAGGCCCTGCGCTCCCACGCCGACAATCACGATCCGCACACGAGTGACCTGGTCTTCTACCTGATCGACGCCGACAACTTTAAGGAAGTGAACGATCAGTACGGGCACGACGTCGGCGATAGGGTCCTGATTGAAATGGCGCGGCGCCTCAGTTCGTCGATTCGCCACTCCGACGTTCTGGTGCGATGGGGCGGGGAAGAGTTTCTGATTGTGTCCCGTTACACCGATCGCAGGGAAGCTGAGCTGCTCGCGCAACGAGTGCTCGCGACAATGGTCGACATGCCCTTTCCTGTGGGACCGTCCGGGACATGCATGCGAAGGACTTGTTCTTTGGGCTGGGCGGCGTTTCCGTGGTTTCCCGACGATCCGCGCGCGGTCAGCTATGAAGAGGTTCTGACTGTCGCAGATCGCGGACTCAACCGCGCGAAACAGGCGGGTAAGAATTGCGCCGTCGGAATGTCACCCGCAAGGGGCAACTCTTCCGCCACAACGGTTGCCCGGTCGCACGCCTCGCCCTTGGCCATCGATGCACTCGCGGTCGCCGGCCCACATCCGACGATTCAGTCGTAAAGTGCGTGCTGGCTACTCCTACCTCGCAAGATCCGTTGTCACGAGGCGTTCTTCTGAAGGGACGGCTTGCAGTTCGCCACATTAGCACTAACTTTAACAGGACGGGCGAGAGGTTGGCCTCTCGGCCGGTTTCTGAGCGTAACTCCCGACTAGCCGACGAACCACTTCGAAGACTCTTTCAACCTGGCTTGCACACCGCGGTAATGTCGACGGCACAGCTTGCCAGGGATAGCCTAATCGCATGCGGATCAAGGCCAGCCTTGTTTGCTTGACGGCTTGTGTTGTCTGTTTTGGACAAGCGACGCAGCAGCGACCTTCCTGCGAGCTTCAACTTGCCGTGGGTGATGACGGAAGGCACTTCTTCTATTCAATCCCTCACCCAGAGCAGGTTCGCAGAGCATGGATCGAGGTTTTGGATCGGCCTCTGCTCTTAGACCGGAAGTCTGTTGCGATTCAGGCCAACGGAACACTGGACTGGGAGTGGGACCGCAGCGCTCTGAATGACTACGAGCAGCCGGAAGACAATCTGGAAGTCTCGATCTGGGATCCGAATGGGGAAACACTAACTTGCGACATCAACACTGTGATGACATCTCACCCAGGTGGCATAGTTTCGGGAGCCACGGTTGGTGGACGCCAGCAATTCACCCCTGCGCCCCGCCTTGGCCATACCTGGGTGCGGGCCGCGCAAGGCTGTGGGGCGATCACCTTTGATGCGATGGGTCAAGATCTCGGCCAGAGTACGAAGTTTCGCATTGATGCATCACGAGGTGGCCGATGCCGACAACAGAGCTTGCATGCACAGGTTCTGGATTTGGCGCATGTACGCATCACTGTCAACCCTGACTGCCTGCAGAGTCCGGGGATTCTTTTGGTAACGACCTCGAACGATACCGAGGACGGCGCCACCGTGCACGTAGCCAGCAAGGCGAGTCCCAAGCTAGACTCAGTTTCGCCCGCGAGCCTCCCCGATGATCTTAGACAGGACAAGATGAAACTGATCCTGCGTGGCCGCGGCTTCACGAAGGATTCTATTGTCTACGCCGGATACTATCCCGATGCGGGTGATTATCAAACAGATCAGCTATGGCCGGAAACCGAGTATGTCTCATCCACAGAACTCCGAGTGCATGTAGACCCGGTGCATGCAGGAGACTACACGGTCGCGCAGCCTGCGGGCGAGAAACTGCGCTTCTGGGTGAGGGGCAACGAAGAGAAGTCGGAACTTTCGCAGCCATTCGATGTAACCCTTCGACACACCAGTCGGCCGCTGCCAAATGGCCGGCTTTCCGACAGCGACTTCAGGCGCTGGAAGCCAAAGACCGCGATCGTCACCGCGGTGTCCCCGTTTCCCATCCGACTCATGAACGAGCACAGCCCTAAAGAGGTGGCGGTATCGATACGCGGCGAGAATTTCTCCTCCGAAGACAAGATCATGTTTTCCTTTGGAAGCAATGTTAACAACGACAAGGAAGTGCGATCGGAGTACATCTCACCGACCATGCTGCGCGCGTGGCTTCCCCGGCAGTTCTGGCGTAAGCACGCAGTTTGTTACCGCCTCGTCGTGGAAACCAAAGAAGGCAAGCGGTACACGCGTCAGGTGGATGAAAAAGACGGAGACTAAAGGCGTCGAAGTTATGTAAGATTGTAGGACCATAACGAGCCTCTGATCTCAGAGACATTCAAAATTTGCAAGTCACGGGTCAATCGGAAGTAATTTTTAGGTTAGCGTTATAGGAATTCGCTCCCATGTCCGATAATCCCCTGCATGAGGAACGCTATGAAATCTGCATTCGTTCTTTCCGCAATTCTCGTTTTTTCCACTGGAATGTTTGCGCAGGAGCATCCGGCGGTCACCGCCCAGCCCAACAGCGTTTATGTGGGAGCTGACGGCAAATTCGAAGCCGCTCCGGATACCGCGCAGATTCAAATGAACGTCTCGGTGCAGGATGACAGCCCGCAGGCAGCGTATCAGCTGGCATCGAAAAATGTAGATCAGGTGCGGCAGGTCTTGCGCGGCAATGGGCTGGATACAAAGCTTGCCTCAGTTGGATTCCTTTCCGTCCAGCCGATCTATGAGTGGAAGCCCAAGCAGCGCGTAATCGGCTATCGGGTCACGACCGACGTCACTCTGAAACTGAAGGACTTTTCCAAGATCGGCGCGATCACACAGCAGCTTGCCGAAGCCAACGTCAGTGAAACCCAAACGCTGAATTACATTCTGGAAAATATGGACGAAGCTAAGAATCATGCGGTGGAAGACGCCTACCGGCGTGCGCGAAACTCCGCTGAAACTGTGGCCCGTGCCAGTGGAAGAACCTTGGGCGACCTTTCCTACGCCTCGGTCGACACCTTCGAGAATCCGCGAATTGTGATGCCGCGGATGGCTCGCGCCATGTCTGCAGCTGCACCCAATGCCGCCACTCCCGCCCCGACCGAAGACTTCTCGGCTCAAACTGTCACCGTCTCGGCGCATGTGAATGCGCTGTTCAATCTGAAGTAGAAGTCTGAAGTAGAAGAAAGACTCACCACAGAGGACACCGAGATGCGCAGAGAAATTCCTCTGTGTGCCTCCGTGTCCTCTGTGGTGAGCTATGCCAATACGTGATGCTCGGATGGCGATGACGGGACGGCCAGCGGTTCAACTTGCAGCGTGAGGCCGTCGACTCGGCGCACGACTACCAACTGCCCAATTGGCACGGAAGAAGGCGCGATCGCATCCCAGAGTTCGCCGTGCACGAAAACTTTTCCCTGCGGCGAGAGCGCTGTCTGTGCGACACCGGTTTCGCCAACTAGTCCCTGTTCTCCCGTGACAACTTTGTTGCGCCGCGCCTTCAGAGCGATGCTCATGAGGAACGCCGTAATAATCCCCAATGGAACGCTCACTGCCAGCGCCGTCGCCAGATGCACTCGCATTTCCGGAATCGGCGCGTCCACGAGAAGGAGCCCGCCAAGCGTGAGCAGTACGATGCCTCCTGCTGTGAGCACTCCATGAGAAACGAACTTGGCTTCCGCGGCAAAGAGCGCGAACGCGCCCAGAATCAGCCCAAGCGCGGCAAAGCGAGTCGGCAGCAGATTGAGCGCGAATGCGGCGACCAGGATGAAGACCACGCCCACCGTCCCCGGAATGACTGCGCCCGGATGATTGAACTCGATGTACAGGGCAAGAGCTCCAATGGCGAGAAGCAGAAAAGCCAAGTCGGGCTCCATTAGCGCGTCGAGGATTCGCTCTTTCAACGTCATGTTGAAAGGAACAATCGGCTGTCCTTCGAGGTCGAGCGTCGCCGATTCGCCGTTGAAGCGCTTAAACGTTTTTCCTTTCATCTGCCGAAACAGATCTTCAGGACTCGATGCGACATAGTCGATCAGATGCTGGGCCATCGCCTCCTGATCAGAAAATGACTTCGACTCGCGCACTGCGCCTTCTGCGGCCTCGATATTGCGACCGCGCTTCGAGGCGACTGAGCGTATCAATGCGGCGGCATCGTTCTCGATCTTCCGGTTCATCTCCTCGTCGGGCTTGAGTTGTACTGGACCAATCAGGATCACAGGATGCGCGGCACCGGCAGCCGTACCCGGAGCCATGGCCGCGATGTCAGCGGACTCGAGAATGAAAATCCCCGCCGAGCCTGCGTGCCCGCCCGTCGGGGTTACATACACAATCACGGGAACCTGCGAGGTAGAAATCTTTTCGATGATTTCCCGGGTGGAACTGACCATGCCTCCGGGAGTATTGATCTCGATCAATACGGCTTGATCGTTGCGACGGGCGGCCTCGGCAATAGCGCGCGCGATGTATTCCCCGCTGATGGGCTGAATTGTGTCGTTCACTACGACCTTGAGGACCTCTGCCGACGCAGACGAGGAACAGACGGCGAGCAGTACACAACAGACGAACGCGCTTACGATGGCTGCTTTCTTCATGAGGTTTCACGCAGCGAAACTGGTAACTGGGTTCTCAACAATATTGTCTACCTATTTCGGTGTGCCGGAGTGGATTTCTTGCGCCACCTGCTGCTCGGAGGTAACCGACGCCGCCGGTTTTGGTGCAGTCCATCCCGGCAGATAAGTACTGCCTGTGATCAGACGCGCGCCGCGCTCATAAGTCAAATAGGACCACGCCCACTGGATGAAAACCAGCAGCCGATTGCGAAAGCCAATCAGGAATAGGATGTGCACAAACAGCCACGACAGCCAGGCAATGAATCCAGAGATGTGAATCTTTCCGAATTGCGCCACGGCAGCGGCTCGTCCGATGGTGGCGAGGCTGCCTTTGTCCCAGTAGTGGAAGGTGGGGCGGGAGTCAAAACCCCCACCCTGCCGCACAGAACGCGACAAGGGTGGGGCACCCTCGGGACTTCTCTCACCGCCTAGGCGTTCCACTTCTTCTCGAAGCAGCTTGGCGACGAACTTTCCCTCCTGAATGGCGACCGGCGCAACACCGGGGAGCATCTTGCCATGGTCATCTTTTGCTGCCGCGAGATCACCGATAACAAATACTTCCGGATGCCCGGGCAGGCTCAGATCTGCTTGGACGGGTACTCTTCCCGCCCGATCCACGGGGGCTCCGAGTTTCTTCCCGAGCGGAGACGCTGCGACTCCGGCAGCCCAGAGCACGACTGTCGCGGGCAGGCGGGTTTCGCCGATGTCGACCGCTCCTGGTTCAACCTGGGTCACCATCGCTGAAGTTCGAACTTCCACTCCCAGTCCGCGGAGTTGTTCTTCCGCGCTGCGCGAAAGATCTTCGGGATAAGTCGGCAGAACTCTCGGGCCGCCTTCGATCAGCAGGATGTGCGTGCGCCTCGGATCGATGGAACGGAATTCATGAGCCAGAGCGTGGCGGCTGATCTCGGCGAGCGTGCCCGCAAGTTCGACGCCGGTAGGACCTCCACCGACAACCACGAAGTTCAAGGGCAATTCCGACTCTCCGGCGGCCGCCTGGCGTTCCGCTAGCTCGAACGCCAGCAGCACGCGCCTCCGGATCTCCAGCGCGTCTTCAATTGTCTTGAGTCCGGGGGCGAGAGGTTCCCAGTCTTCATGCCCGAAATACGAGTGCGTAGCACCCGCGGCGATGATTAGGTAATCGTAGGAAATTTCGGCGTCCGGAGTTTGCACGATCCGTCGCTCGAGATCGAATCCTGTAACCTCGCCCATCAGCACTTCCACATTTTTGTGGGAACGAAGAATGGAGCGGATTGGGGCCGCGATCTCGCCCGGAGACAGGCCGGCAGTCGCTACCTGATAGAGAAGCGGCTGAAAGGTATGGAAGTTCTTGCGGTCGATTACGGTGATCTGCAGCCCGGCCTTGCCTAAAGCACGGGCGGCGTTCAGGCCACCAAAGCCGGCACCTACAATTACCACTCGAGCCTTGCTAGTCATGTTCCTGCTCCGTCACCTTGCTGCATGCGGCCTTACATCTATAAGATTCACGCGATGGCAGACGGTTCCAGAAGTTCTTTGCTCGCAGGTACCCAGGAGAACGCCTTACTGCGCTGGCTGATGCCATCCGTCGCCGACCTGATTTTCGTCGCGCTGCTGGCCTCGTTGGTATTTACCCCGCTGTCGGTGAAGTTGTTGGGGGATGCAGGGATTGGTTGGCACATTCGCACCGGGCAGGAGATTCTCGCGACGCACGCGATTCCGCGCGTCGATCTCTTCTCTGCGCAAATCCGGAAGCCCTGGATCGCCTGGGAATGGTTATATGACGTCATCGTGGGGCGTTTGGAGCTCTCGGCAGGTCTTAATGGAGTGGTCTGGTTCACGGCCGTCGTCATCGCCGCCGTATTTGCGGCGGTGTTTCGGTTGCTGGTCAAGCGCGGGACTGACGTTCTGGTCGCCTTGCTCCTGACGTTGCTGGCCATGTCGGCCTCGACGATCCACTTTCTCGCCCGACCACACGTGCTTAGCTGGTTGTTCGTGCTCATCTGGCTCTGGCTCCTCGACTCGAGGGAATCTGAGGAGAGTCATAGCGAGCGGCGTCTATGGCTCCTCCCGCTTCTGATGCTGATTTGGGTCAACGTGCATGGAGGCTTTCTTCTCGGCTTCGTGCTTCTGGGAATTTTCTGGCTGGGATCCGTATGGACGTGGCTGCGGTTGAAGGATTCGCGAATCGAAGAGTCGCTTCAGAAAATCGCAGCAGGGAAGCGGGTGCGACAACTAACGGTGGTAGGGCTGGCTTCAGCGGTCGCGAGCCTGGTGAATCCATACGGATGGCATCTGCACGCCCACATCTATTCCTATCTCTCCAATCGTTTCTTCATGGATCACATTGACGAGTTCCAGTCGCCAAACTTCCACGGCATCGCGCAGAGATGTTTTCTCGTGCTCCTTCTGGTTGCGATCGCAACTCTGGCTTGCCGTGACAACCGGCTCAGGCTGAGCCAGACTTTGCTCATGCTCTTCGCGGTCTACGGGGGGCTGTACTCCTCACGCAACATCCCGGTGTCTTCCATCTTTCTCGCAGCAATTGCCGGACCGCTGATTTGTTTGCCGGGCACATGGGGTTTCCTGCAAAGAATGGGCGTGATGGACTCAACCCGGCGCGGTCATCTATGGCCAATCGTAGCTACGGTTGCGACCTTGATGATTGCTCTCAACGGCGGGCGCATCGGCTCAAGGCCTTTGATGGATGCACACTTTGACGCACGCAGAATGCCCGTCGATGCCATCAGCTTTGTTGCACAGAGCAACGTACGCGGCCCGCTGCTCAGTCCCGACTCCTGGGGAGGCTATCTGATCTATCGCTTGTATCCTCGCAACGCTGTGGTGGTCGATGATCGGCACGACTTCTACGGCGAGCCCTTCCTGAGGTCGTATTTGACCATGATGCACGTGGAACCAGGCTGGGAGGAATTCTTCAAGTGGCGCAGCTCTTGCCTGGTGTTGCCGAGGAGTGCCGCGCTGTCCGTGGCACTCAGCAAAACGCCCGAGTGGAAGCCTGTTTATTCCGATGACGTGGCGATCGTGTTTGTCCGAAGCGAAATCGAGGCGGAAAGAGATCGTACCACGGACCACTAAATTCAATTGCACCCGCATCCAATTCCGCAGATGATGGGAGTAGCCCCAAAAGACCTACATCGCATCGTATGACCAAACCAGTTTTCTGCAGTTCCTCCTTATGGGCCCTGGGCGCCATTCTTGCCTTCACGCTCACACTCGCCGCCTGCGGTGGCTCTTCGTCCACATCCGCGCAACAGGGAAATCCTGTGGGACCGAATCTGATTCAGATGAGCTCCGATCCGTTCACGGTTGCGCCGGGTCAGCACGCGACGGAGGTCGAGCCGCATATGCTGTCGAATGGCGCGACGATGGTCGCGGCGTTCCAGGTAGGAAGAATCGTCCCCGGCGGCGCGACCGATATTGGTTGGGCCACCTCGTCGGACGGCGGTGTGACCTGGAATAACGGGTCGTTGCCGGGCCTGACCAAAGGGGAGGGAACCGGTCCTTATGACGCGGCCAGCGATCCGGTAGTCGCGTTCGATGCCAAGCACAATGTGTGGATGATTGCCTCGCTGCCGCTGTCGAGTACGTCCCAAACACCGTCAGTTGTCGTCAGTCGCTCCACCGACGGGTTGAATTGGGGCAACCCGATTAGCGTCGACCCGCTCGCGCCGAGTTCCGACAAGAACTGGATTGTATGCGACTCATGGCCGAACAGCCCCCACTACGGAAACTGCTACGTGGAGTGGGACGATCCCCTCAACAATGACGGGATCCTGATGAGCACTTCGACCGACGGTGGACAGACGTGGGGTGCCTCGACTCCGACGGTAAATTCAGCCGCTGGAATCGGCGGCCAGCCGCTAGTGCAGCCGAACGGAACCGTCGTTGTGCCGATTGAGACGGGGGTGATGGCTGCATTCCTCTCAAGCGACGGCGGCGCGAGTTGGACCGCTCCGGTCACGATCTCGAACATTCAGTTCCACGCCGATGCAGGAGGGATTCGCAGCGGGCCGTTGCCTTCCGCTGCCGTCGATGGCGCCGGAACGATCTGGAACGTCTGGGAAGATTGCCGATTCCGCACGAACTGTACAACCAACGATCTCGTTTACAGCACCTCCACAGACGGAGTGAACTGGAGCGCGGTCACACGTATTCCGATTGATGACGCATCGAGTACCGTCGATCATTTCATTCCAGGGATTGGAATCGATCCGGCGACCTCGGGAGCGAGCGCTCACGTCGCGCTGCATTACTACTACTACCCGAAAAGCAGTTGCTCGGCAGCGACCTGTGAGCTTTTCGTGGGATACATCTCCTCGGCCAACGGTGGGTCCACCTGGAACACTCCGGCGACTCTAACCTCTGCCGCGATGCCGCTGAACTGGCTGGCCAATTCGCAGAATGGGCTGATGGTGGGAGACTACATCGCGACTGCCTTTGTGAACGGCGTGCCGCATGGCGTGTTTGCCGTCGCGCAAAAGAATAATGTGGGTTTCGGCGGCTCACCCACCTTCAAGGAAGCCATTTACACAGCCAAGGACCTGAGCGTGACCGCATCAGCCAGCCAGCTTTCCTCGGCGCACGACAAGCCATTGCACAAGCTCTCGGACAAGATTGAAAGAGAAGTGCCAGAGAAGGGGATCGTTCCCCCGTCGCGGCATCGCGCCAGACGAAGCGCGAAATAGTGCGATAAAGCGCTTCAACCACGAAGGACACGAAGTACCACGAAGGCTAAGCTGTCGCCTTTCCTTCGTGAACTTCGTGTCCTTCGTGGTTCAGCATTAAGCGCATGGGACTGCAAAATCGCAGTGGAAGCAGTTGCGCTAGCATCATCACCGCTATAGTCTCGTGGGTTCCTCTGCGCCATGGCGCGGACAGTCAAAATTGCAATCTAATCGAGGCACCTGTGCGAAAACTAATCCTGGCCGCTCTTCTTGCGACTCTTCCTTCGATTTCCCTGGGGCAAACCGACGCTGCTTCGTTTGCTGCCGAGCTATTCCGCTACGAAGTTGAAACCAACATCGTCTATCACACCGCGAACAACTATCAGAACAAACTCGACGTTTACAAGCCTGCCGAGGCTGCGCAGCCCACACCCGTCGTAGTCGTGATCCACGGTGGCGGCTGGGTCGAAGGCACAAAAGAAGAGCGCGTGCTCGAGATGATGCCTTACCTGCAAATGGGCTTCGCTGCAGTGAACGTCGAATACCGTCTTGGACGCACCTCGCTCGCTCCCGCAGCGGTTGAGGATTGCAGGTGCGCACTGCACTGGGTCTTCGCGAATGCGAAGAAATACAACTTCGATCTCTCTCGCGTTGTTCTTCAAGGTGGATCGGCGGGAGGCCATCTGGCTCTGATGACCGGGATGCTCACGCCCGCGGCGGGATTCGATCGCGAGTGCCGTGGTCCTATGGATAGCTATTGGAGCGAGAATCCGGGCACGAGCAAAGACCCTCGCGTCGCGGCGATCGTGAACTGGTTTGGCATCACCGACGTTCTCGACGAGCTTCATGGACCCAACGCCAAGGGATATGCCGTCGTCTGGCTTGGCGATCAGGCGAATGCCGATGAAATCGCGAAGCGTGTGTCGCCTATCAATTACGTGACCAGCAATGTGCCTCCGATCATCACCATCCATGGAGACAAAGATGCGCTCGTTCCTTACGCCCAGGCAGTGCGTTTGCATAAAGCACTCGATGCGGCCAAGGTTCCAAACCAGCTTTGTACGGTCCCGGGCGCGAACCATGGCGGCTATACCTTCGAACAGAACCAGAAGGCGTGGGAGGCTGTGCGCCATTTCCTGGCGGAACACGTGAAGGGAGTGGCAGACACGGCCGCTGGGCAGCGATAAGAACTAAGACTTGTCATTCCGAACCGTTCGCAGCCCGCCGCAGGCGGCGAGAACGGTGAGGAATCTGCTTTCCCCTGCTCAAGGCAAACAGCAGATTCCTCGCCGGATGAAGCCCGGCTTCGGAATGACAAAGCTTTCTTGGAAAGTGGACTCGAAACGTCGAACAACAATACTTTGCCGTTTTCCAGCCGCTTAGAAACGGTCGCTGGTATCGATGCCGAAGCCGAGGATAGCAGTGACTTCCAGCGGCTGGTTATTTCGCGTTGCAGGCTGGAATTTCCAACTGCGAAGGGCGGCCAGTACCTTGGCCGTCATTTCAGCGGGTCCGGGATCGAGCACACGCGGATTCTTTACGTTTCCCGAAGCATCGAGAGTGCAGGTGATGACCATCCGTACACGCGGCAAGCCCTCGGGAAGATCGGTGCGCAGAGCGGTAGGAGAGGTGAGGGTTCCTCCAAAGGCATGAGTTGTATCCGCTTCATCTGAAAATTCCATGACAACCGTGCCCAGTGTCGTGTCGAAATAGGTAGTGTATTTCTCGCCGTGAAGAAGATTCTTGTATGGCTCGAAAGCTCCGGCGGAACCAGCGGTTGCCACAATCGTTACACCGAGGGTTTTCTTTTGCTGGCTCACCGACGAGCGGCCCGGCGTCGCCGGGGTGTTGCCTGACGGATCCGAGCCGAAGCTGGGAAGCGTGACAATCCCATTGCCGCCGCTGATATCGACTCCGGGTACCGCGGGGTTGCCGGATGGAATATTGCCCGCACCGCCGGGACCGTTGGCAGGAGAGATACCGCCGTGAGCGTTAGGATCGGAGCCTCGCGCCGCACCAGTCCTCCCCGCACCAGTTCCAGCGCCAGTCATGCCACTGCCCGGACCATTGCCCCGCCCGATGCCAGTGCCTCCGCCCGTTCCGCCTACGCCTGGCTTGTCGCCACCCGCTGGCGACATGGCGAGCAATCCACTTTTCGGGTCGGGGGGCACTCCGATCTTCGTGCCCGGTTGGCTCGACATTACAGTGCCGGCATCTTTCCCGCTGCCGCCGTTCGTGGCAGGTGCCAAGCCCGATCCTGCATCAAGAGGTGCCCCCAAGCCAGGTCCTTTTCGCCCGAGTCCCGACCCTGTCGTACTGGTACCCCCTCCAACCGAGGGAGGAGGAGGCACAACGTTATCTGCCAGCAGTCGTCCGCCGGCTGCTCCTGCGGCACCGCCGGTTTTTCCACTGCCCCCGCCGATCCCAGCGAGAGCGGGCGGCGGCGGAACCACGCTAGGATTTCCAACATAAGGCGCAGCCGCTCTGCGGGACGGAGTTCCCGTGCCTCCGTTCAAACCGACTGAGGGAGGCGGAGCCACAACGTTCGGAGTGAGCGACGCGCCCGAACCGTTACGACTCCCTCGCGGACTGCCGCCACCGTCGGCCGATACAGAAGCCGGCGGAGGTGCAACGTTATCGGGTAGGCTGGGCCGCGATCCGCTGGACGTTCCCTTCACATTCACCGAGGCTGGCGGAGGTGCGACCACTTCGGTGGGGCCGAAAATTCGGCCGATCAAGTTGCTCATGACAGATCCGCTGGCCGAGGGTGACGGCGGCGGTGGCGCTACTGCTTTCGATGGATCGGGAGGAGTGGCGCCGGTCAGGCGCCGCATGTCAGCCCTGACGTCGGTCGAAGTTGGTGGCGCGACCACAGCAGGCGCAGGCAAGTTGAGCTTGGACCGTCGTACATCCGCTCGTTCCGGCGCCGAAACTGGCGGAGGGACGACTGACGGATCCATGGTCTGAATCGGCGCAGCGGAAAGCTGACGGCTTACCGCGGCAGGAGCAGGCGGGGGTACCACGTTGGCGGCGAACACTGGACCGGCCCGGAACGGATCACGCCGGACGTTCTCCGTCGGCGGTGCGACGGACGGATCCAACGCCGGTGCAACCAGAGGATGATCGCGCGACACTGCAGGCGCGGGAGGAATCACTGCCGGTGCCAGGGCTGGGGCGACCAGTGTGTGATCGCTCGAGACATTCGGTGCGGGTGGAACCAGCGTCGTGCTGAGACTGGGCGCCGTAAGTGGCTGGTCACGCGTTACCGAGGGCGCGGGAGCGATCACCGGATCAAGCCGGACTCCATTCCGCGTGTAATCGCGAATGACGTTCGGAGCCGGCGCGACAAGAGTCGCGGTCAGATTCGGCGCAGAGCGTGTCGAGCGCAGTCCTTCGGACGGTGGCGGACCAGGATCTGGCCTGATCGCCAATAAATTAGCGACCGCATCGCTTGACGAAGGCAGTTTCAAGTTCGGCGCATCCACCACCTTGGGCACAAGCGAGCCGCCGCGTGCCACCTTGATGGTTTGCGTGCGATGGCGCGCCTCTTCGCCGCCTGCCTCTCCGGTACGACCCGCTTCTGCGCCGCCGATATCCTGGGTGCGTGGCAGCTCGTCGCCGCTGTAATAGATCACATCATGGCTGGAGATTCTGGGCGCGATGTATGGCTGCAATTCATCGATCTTCACCTTCACAAAGATTGCAGCGGCGATCAGGAAAGCCTCCAAGACGTAGGAGGGGACCATGATCCGCAAAGGAATCAGGCCAAACGGGGCCTCTCCTGCAAGCCGGGCTTCTGAGCGCGTGAGCGCAGGCCTGATGGAGCCGACGAACTCCTCCCAGCGCGAGGACCATTTCACGAGCAACTTCGGGGCCGCGTCGCGGGCAGGGACCGCTTTTTCGAGTTCGACAGTCGGGCTCATGCGGGAAGCTGAGTGCAATCCTTGGGGAGGGTTATCTCAATTGTATCGCCGACGGCGGTTTTTGTTTCGGCCGCGGTGCCACACGGGAGTTCCAGTACTGACGCGGCACTGCGCAACACCGGAGTGAAACGCCAGGGCCGCACATCAGGTTGGATGCCTACAACTTTCAATCCATCATCCAGATAGAGCACATCAATCGGAAAGCCCATGCCGAGCGTGTGCACGCCGTGGCAGGGGACAATCCAAAGCCCGGAGCCGTTACGGAAGTCATCGGTGCCGAGGCCCAGCAGGCCGCGAAGACGACTCCAGTGTGTATTAGCGACGGCAAGAGCCGTGGCGAGATGTGCCTGGCGTGTGCGATTGAAGGCCTGCCCGTTAGAGGGGGAAAAAACCATTCCAGCCCCGTGTCCTAAAGATTCGGGATCTTGCTACCGTCCGCCCGAAATCGGTCCCAGCTGCCGAATGAGCTCGATCACAGCAGGACCAATCGTGACGAAGATAATCGACGGCAGAACAAAGATCACCAGCGGGGGAACCATCTTGATCGTAGTCTTTGCTGCTTGCTCTTCGGCACGCTGCCTGCGTTCCGTGCGGAGGGAGTCGGAATGCACCCGGAGGGCCTGAGCAACGCTCGTGCCGAAGCGGTCTGTCTGAATCAGTGTACCAACCAGAGATCGGATATCGTCAACACCGGTTCGCTCCACGAGATTACGCAAGGCCTCGGCGCGCGGTTTGCCCGCCCGCATCTCGAGGTTTACGAAGTGGAATTCGTCGCTCAGATCAGGGTGGGCGTGATGAAGATCCTGGCCTACGCGCATCAGCGCTTGATCGAGCGCCAGGCCGGCTTCGACGCAGATGACGGTCAGGTCGAGCGCGTCGGGCAGTCCCAGGCGAATGCGATTCTGGCGGTTACGAATCATACGCTTCATCATGAAGCGCGGCAGCAGAAATCCGAGCGCCGTGATGCCAATGAGCAGCGGAGGATTGACGAACCCGCTCCAAAGCGCAACCGCCAGGAATCCGACTGCGGCGGTTAAGATCCGGGCGCCGAAGTAGTAGTTGACGTCGATGGCATCCCGGAATCCTGCCTGAATCAGCCAGCGGCGAGTGCGGGAAACGTCGGCCGGGGAAAGCGGGATCGCCTTGCTGATCGGGTCGAGGGCCTGCTCGATGCGTTCGCGAATCGCCGGTTTGTTCTCGGGCTGTCGCGGTTGCTGGCTGCCCAAAGCGCGCAGACGCGCGCCCAGTACTGAGCTGGGCGTGACCACCGCAGCGCCGAAAGCGAACACCGCCGCCACGACGGTCAGGAATACAACGATAACGAGAGCCAGAGACGGCGTCATAACTGGACTACACCTGAATTCGGATGATTTTTCGAATCACAAAATACCCGATCGTCTGCAAGGTGATTCCCGCGACCAGCAAAAAGTGGCCGATGGGATCGGAAAATAAAGGGCGAATGAAGCTGGGATTCAGCAGCAACATGGTCGTGACAATGATGGGAGGCATGCCCATCAGCAATGCCATCGTGAGCCGACCCTGGGCGGTGTACACCCGCACCTGCCGCTGAATCTTGAAGCGTTCCCGAATTACATATGACAGATTGTCCAGGATCTCCGCCAGATTGCCACCGGTTTCGCGTTGCAACATCACGGCGGTGACGAAGAATTTCACGTCGACCAGTGGCATGCGCTCGGTCAAGTTCAGAAGCGCATCCCGCACCGGCATGCCAAATTTCTGTTCTTCGTAGAGCTGGCGGAATTCTCCAGACACCGGCTCGGAAACCTCGGCGGTGATCATCTCCAGTGCAGTAGTAAAGGCGTGTCCGGCGCGGACTGCGCGAGCAAGAGTATCGATGGCTTCCGGAAAAAGCTCTTCGAATTTTTCGAAACGCTTGTTGCGCCGGATCGAAGCGTAGGAGTAAGGCAGTACAAAGCCGACCAACAGCGCGATCCACGCTACCTCGACGCGCTTGCTGAGGACATATGTGATGATCGTCGCCGCAACCCCGGTCAAGGCGGAAATTCCCAGGAAATTAGTCACGCGCAAAGACATGTCCGCCTGCGCCAGCATCTTCTGCAAGTCGGAGACTCGCGAGGAACGCCGAAGGAAGGTGTCAAGAGCGGGGATCTGGCTGAGTTGCTCGTCTCGCAACAGGGCAAGTTCTTCTTCGGGGGGGCGCTCCGGCGCCTTGCGCTCCGCGGCCAATCGATCTTTGATGACGCGGGCGCGCGAGTTGCGCCGGTCGAACAGCCACGCCACGGCAAACGTCGCGAAGGCGACGATCACCAGAACCAGGAGCGCCATGAGTTTGGCAGCCATATCGGAAGCCTACACCTCAGCCTTCGATTCAAAAAGAGCCGGACGTAAGCGCGCTCCCGAGGTCGCCAACCGCTCGGCAAACTGCGGCCGGATGCCAGTCGCACGGAACACGCCTCGGACCTTGCCATTTTCGTCGATCCCGGTGCGATCAAAGGTGAAAATGTCCTGCATTGCGATGCTCTCGTTGTCCATCCCGGTAATCTCCGAAACTGTGATGACCTTGCGCGTGCCATCGGAAAGGCGCGCAATCTGCACCACCGCATGAACCGCGGAAGCAATCTGATGCCGCACTGCGCGCTCGGGAATATTCAGGTTGGCCATCGAGACCATGTTCTCGACACGGGCCATGGCGTCACGGGGCGAGTTCGCGTGCACCGTCGTTAACGATCCTTCGTGGCCGGTGTTCATGGCCTGTAACATGTCAAAGGCTTCCTCGCCGCGGACCTCGCCGACCACGATTCGATCTGGACGCATACGCAAGCTGTTGATCACCAGCTGCCGCTGGCGCACGGCGCCTTTGCCTTCGATGTTCGGCGGCCGCGTTTCCAGGCGCACAACGTGTTGCTGCTTCAATTGAAGTTCGGCAGCATCTTCGATGGTGACGATGCGGTCCGAGTTGGGAATGTAGCCCGAGAGCACATTGAGGAGCGTCGTTTTTCCGGCGCCCGTGCCGCCCGAGACCAATAAGTTCAACCGGCCTTTTACCATGGACGAAAGCAATTCCAGCATCGACTCGGTCAGGGTTTGGTTCTCGATCATCTGGCGGGCTGTGACCGGATCGCGTCCGAAGCGGCGAATCGAGAG
>Ga0209580_10000098_pt1 | contig 68639 bp, 60 predicted proteins | sample Coa_R1_5_FD_187153 | JGI IMG/M metagenome (GOLD analysis project Ga0209580, IMG submission 187153) | Surface soil microbial communities from Centralia Pennsylvania, which are recovering from an underground coalmine fire - Coalmine... | ecosystem: Environmental > Terrestrial > Soil >... | reverse complement strand
TTTGCCTGCAGCTTCCTCCCGATTCCATCTCGCGATGGACACCGTTGCCGTTCAGCTAACACTTCCCCTTGCCGGGTGTGTAGAGGACTTTCACCTCCAAGTGAGTGCGCCCTGCCGGGCGCACAAATAGGAAGTCCCGGCCCTAGGGCCGGGACTTCTTGTTTTATGGTTTCGAGTGCGATTCTAGGCTGCTTCTCCCGAATGTAATACTCGGAACGAATTGCCCCCGTTGGACCACACCAGCACAAGCGCATCTTCGCCTTTGCTCACGTTCGAAAGTGCCTGCTGGACCTCACTCGCCGACTGAACCTTATGGCGGTTCACCTCGAGAATGATGTCGCCCTGCTGCAATCCCGCATTGTCTGCAGGACTTCCGGGTTGTACCTGCTCGATCACCGCGCCGTGAAGGTCATGCGGGGCCTGAAGCTGATCGCGCAGTTCCGGAGTGAGGTCGCCGAGTCCGATTCCCCAGCGCATTTTGCCGTTGCTTTCGCCGGCATCGCTCTTTCCTTCGGCATTTCGGCTACCCAGTTCCTCCAAGGTGACCGGAAGCGTCATCGTCTTGCCGTCGCGGAGAATGGTGAGGTCGATTTTCGTCCCGGGCTGCTTCTGTCCCACTATGACCTGGAGTTCTCCGGCATCATTCACTTTGTGACCATCGATCTCAGTGATCACGTCTCCAATCTGCAGGCCTGCCTTGGCCGCCGGTGAGTCGGCTTCCACCTGGGTCACGACGCCTCCCATGGCAGCTTTGTCGCCGAAGAATTTCGCATTTTCCGGTGTGACGTCGGCGATACCGATACCCATGTGTCCATGGCGGACTTTGCCATCGCGGATCAGCGTCTCCACCGTGGGTCTGACGATTTGGCTCGGAATCGCAAAACCCATTCCTGAGAATGCGCCCGAAGGTGAAATCAGGAACGTATTGATTCCCACAACTTCACCCCGCGCGTTGACTAGCGGCCCACCGGAGTTGCCAGGATTGATCGCTGCATCGGTCTGGATGAACTCTCCGGGCTTGCTCGGGTTCGACGGATCAGGATTGGCTCGGTTCACTGCGCTCACGATTCCCCGCGTGACGGTGAAGCGGAGACCGTATGGATTTCCAAAGGCCAGCACCGTTTGACCGGGCCGCACTTCCTTCGAATCTCCCCAGGGTGCGCTCGCCAGGTCTGATGCATCGACCTTCACGACTGCGAGGTCGGTAAGCGGATCCCTTCCGATGAGCTTGGCTTTGAGCACTCGGCGGTTGCTCGTGGTAACGCGAATATCAACCGCTCCATCGACCACGTGATTGTTCGTGACGATATATCCGTCAGGAGAAATCACCACTCCGCTGCCCATTCCATGTTCTATCTGCGGCTGGCGGCGCCCATGGGGTCCGAAGAACTGTCCGAAGGGATTGGACTGTCCGAAGAACTGTTGCATGTCCTCCGGCATTTCCCTGTCGGCATTTTCTTGTTTCACCTTCGAGGTGACCGTCACATTGACGACCGCGGGCGTGACGCGTGCAGCCACTGTCTCCATGGCTTTGTCCAGAGCCAAGAGCGCGCCGACGCTGTCAACATCAAGCGGTGCTGCGGCCGGAGCAGCGTTGGCGGCACTGGCCCCTGCCGGCTTGACGAATTCGTAAGTTACGAACGACGCGACGAGCCCGACCGCCAGCACAGGCGCCACCCATTGCCGCGTCCAGTTTCTTGACTTTTCTCTCCACTTTCCAACATTCATGACTTTCATCCCTCCAAATGGTTTTCTTACAACTAATTCGTTAGTTACACAGTGCGAACAAACCCCCCATGAAAGTCACCTGCATGATTTACGTTTCTTTCCGGGGAATTGGGTAGGTGGGTGCGGTAGTCACGTTCCTAAGAATGGTCACACGCCACATCTGAACCTGATGAACTTGCTGTTGCTCGCGATCCGATCCGCTGCTCTCGACTACGATCCAGAACGTCTCCGTATATGGAACCACCGTGGTCGCGGAGCCGGTCATATGGACCAGCGATTCCTCCCCCCGTTTGGGGGACTTGGAATGCAAAACAGCGGTTCTCACTGCGTTCGCAGTCGTCACCTTGATCTTGCGAATCATTGGTCTCTGGGTCAGCTTCACCGGAGTCACACTGAATCCGGCAATCCGCTCCTTGCGTGGCACAGAAGCAGTCACCCAAGAACGTGCGATTTCGTACCCTTTCGTCTGTGGAGATCTCTCAAAACCCACCAGCCTGGGGCTTCTCGAGTAGACAACGGCGCACCCCATTGCGAGAACTGCCACCAGCGACACTGCCAGCCGCGACGTCCGCGCGGCCGGCACTGGCCTGTTTACGTCCAGAATTCGAGCGACTCGAGCTGACGTTTGACGAACCTTGCCCAAAACTGACTGCGCGAGCACGATACCTCTGCTCAAGAAAGTCTTCTCCGCGAGACGCGCCAGGCATTCGGCGTACGCACGCGGACTGGCGGTCACCGCAAGAACCTCATCATCACACGCCATCTCCCTCTCAAGGCCGAGTTTCTTCTCGATCCACCAGACGGCTGGATGAAAGAACAGGAGCGCTGTCAGAGCTTGCTGGATCAGATTGGTCCAGTCGTCCCATCGCCGGAAGTGCGCGAGTTCGTGCAAAACAACCTGATTCAGCTCATTCGGCGAGAGCTCGCACATCAGCGAATGTGGAATCAAGATCGCCGGCTTCACTAGCCCGACAGCCGTAGGAACTCGCACTTGCTCTGAAGTACAAAGAGCGATCCGTCGCCTGCCACGATGACGCTGAAGGGTGCTTTGCAAGACCGCATCGAGTACAGAAGGATCAAAAGGGATGCAGCTTTTTCGTAATGCATTCAAATGCCAGATCGCCCGTCCTAGTCTGAAAAAGAACCAGAGCGCAAGAATCCCCCACGCCGCCAAGAAGTAGATTGCCCAGGATTTCGGCAAAGCGATGGCCGCGTGTCCCGCGGCAGCATTCGCTACGCCAGTGTGCAGCCAGCCTCCGTTGACCCATGGCAAAAACGCAACGGCCACCAAAGCCAAGAACCACACGGAAAACCGACTGGCCGCGTTCTGGCGTGGGACAAGACGCAAGATTAGCGCGGCGCACAGGCAGATGACACCCCCCTCAATCAGGGAGTCGAGCAATCGAAGCGCGAATATTTCTGCCAGGGTGTTCAGGCTTGTGGTCATAGATGGATGTCGCTATTTGGCCCTTTCCAGCAATTCACGTACACGCGCCAGTTCCTCGGCATCGATGCTGCTTTCTTCCAGAATATTCAGCAGCAGGCGTTCGTGGGAGTTTCCGAAAAATCGGCTGACCAGATGCCGGACTTCAAAACGGGTTGCGTCCTCACGGTCGATCTTTGACATATAAATGTGAGCACGCTTGTCTTTCACGTGCTTCACGTAACCCTTCGTTTCCAAAATCCGAATAATCGTGAGCACGGAGTTGTAAGCCAGACTTGGCTTTGACGGGAGAGCTTGTAGCACCTCATGGACTGTCGCCGGCCCCTTGTCCCACAGCACGTTCATGATGCGCAACTCGGCCTCGGTCAGGGTTGCGGACTTGCTACGCGCCAAAATGCTCCTCCTTGTGCGCTAATGGTTCGACGTGGCAGATTCCCAAACGTCAACTAATTTATTAGTTGCATGAGCTGATTTTTACGTTGCCCGGCACTCGCCAGCCAGCCAGGTGCGCGATTCTTGGGCTTAGCCCTTACGATTCATAACAGATATGCAATACCGCATTTTCCCTTTGACTCTCCGGTAAAGGCTGTATAGATTGATCACCTCCGCTTAACAAGTCCACTTACGTCCCGAGGTTCGATCCGGGGCGGGTGGGCAGTTTCAGAACGATCGAGGGTATTCCTGCCAGACCGGTGTATCCCTCTGAGCTGTATAGCTTTACCGAGAACTACCGGTCCCAGACCACAAAATCCCAACCGGAGAAAATCGTTCAAATGCAGAAGCATGCCCTTATTCCAACGGCTATTGTCGTCGTTTTTCTTGCCACCACGTCAGCTTTCGCAGGGGTCACTGTGTCTAGCCCCTCGAATGGGAGCACGGTGGGTACGAGTGTCAAGTTTGTGGCGACAGCGAGCACCTCGTGCTCAAAAGGTATCGCCTCAATGGGAATATATCCCGCTGCCAACTGGTTGGTTTACACCGTCGGCGGTTCCAATCTGAATACAAGCATTAATCTGAACCCAGGAACATACAACGCTGTCGTAGTGGCCTGGGACAATTGTGGTGGGGCGTCTACGGCTGGAGTGAAGATCTCGGTACAGTCTCAGACAGGTGTTCACGTCGTGTCCCCTTCAAGCAACAGTAGTGTCGGGTCGCCTGTCAATTTTGTCGCCACCGCTACGACCACCTGCTCCAAAGGCGTGGCCTCGATGGGGATTTATACCGCCCCTTCTCAGCTAGCCTACGTTGTCAGTGGCGCAAGTTTGAACCACAGCCTTTCACTGAGTCCCGGAACTTACCACATGACCGTCCAGGAATGGGACAGGTGCGGCGGTGCATCGACCGCACCAGTTACGATCACGGTCGGTTCCTCTGGGAAAACCTTCTGGAACGTGCATAGTAGCGGGGGATGGAATTCCTACGCGCAACAGCCTCCCAATTATGGAGACTGCACCTGGTGTACCCCGAGCGGGCCGCAGACGACCTGGGCGACGTACCAGGGAATCAAGAATCCGACGATTTCGGGCAATTCCACCCAGTACAACCTCGGCGGTACCGAAGCCTACACGGACGTGCTTTGGAACAATCACTTGATTGGTGACCTCTCCTCTCAGGGACTTCCGGACACGAGTCACACGCTGGTGCCCACACTGCACAATTTCACCTACGACGTTTACTTCTACGGCAGCAACCTAGGCGCGTCGCAGGCACTCGAGTTCGATATCAACCAGTTCTTCGGCGGCATGGGCTTCACCTGGGGTACCGAATGCCGCGTTGGTGCCGGCAATGAGTGGGATGTTTGGAACAGTGTGAAGTGGGTCCCGACAGGTATTGCATGCAATCCGCTCAACAACTCCTGGAACCACCTGGTGATTCAGGTGCAACGGACCTCGGACAACAAATTGACCTATCAATCGATCACGTTGAATGGTCGAACCCACGTTTTGAATTGGACCTATAGCCCGTTCTCAGCACCGGGCTGGTATGGAATCACCGTTAATTACCAGATGGACGGAAACTACAAACAAACTCCTTACACGGTGTACGTCGATAAACTGAACTTCACCTACCAGTGAGATGCGCTGCGCTCTGCCGCGCTAGATGGTCCCGGGCAGTCAGAATATCGACTGCCCGGCACGAATGTTTCTAGTCTTGTTTGCGTAAGAGCCTACAGATTCTTAACACGCGTCCGAACCCTTTCGAATTCGTAGCTTCCTAATCCCCGTTTAGCCGCGAGTTTAAGATAAGGAAGCGCGTCGACGTCCAGATTCCAGTACGCTTTCGCGACGTAAGCATCAACTGCGACTGCATCCGTGGAAGCAACCAGAGTCTTCTTCAAAAGGACGTCGTCGAGATTCCCGCCGGTCGGACCATTGCGCGCCAATATCCTGTAACAATCAATCACGGTCAGCGTAGGGCGGACAAAGTCCGCAAGATCCACCAGGCTTTCGTGAATCTTCTGATGGAGCTGGTTGCGTTGTCCACCGAGCATTCCGTACCAATTCTTCATTCCCAGAGTAGCGCCGGTTAGGGCGTGGTGCTTGGCGATCGGTACATTGATGATCTTGTCGACATTGAGGAAGGGATCGAACACCTGCCACTCGCGCAGGACTTCTCCCTTGAGGTCGACGTCTTTGAACCGTGAGGGGTCGGGCAAGATGATTTCCGCACCGGCGCGTTGCGCGGTTTCGGCGATCCCCGACCGCTGAAAGCAACGGCGCGCCTCGTTGCAGCATACGTCAGTGACGATGACGCGCTTCGCCCCTGCCCCCATGCATTGGCGCACGATCTCGGCTACGACATCCGGATTTGTGTTCGCTGCCTGTTCTGGAGTTCGATCCCACCCGATGTTCGGTTTCACGAGCACAATATCCCCGCGACTCACAAACCGGCGCATGCCCCCTAGTTCTTCGACCGCCTGCCGCGCGAGCAAAGCGGGATCGTCGCCTTGAATGATCGCCATTTCGGGCAGCGCCGGATCGGCCGGCACTGCATGACCGTGTATGGCGGTAGTCGCCAGGGCGACCTCGGGTCGCAAACTGTGCCGACTGAGCCATACGCCAAGTCCGGCAGCTCCAGCACCTGCTCCAGCAACGCGCAGCAGTTTGAGCAACGCGTCTCGACGGTTCAACGTATTTTTGTCGTCTTGCATAAACCTCTACGCTTTCCTTCGATTCAGAAGGATCTGATTGCCGCGCGAGCGGCTTTCTCCGACGCTTGTGACATAAACCGCTGGCCGGTCCTGCACGGGGCAGGCGTGCTCACACGCGCCGCAACCCACACAGCGCGATGGATCGAGATACGGCTGCTTCACCTGCTTCATATTTCCCGCTGCATCGATCACCTCTGCGGGACACAAGTACACAGCCTTCGGAGAAGTCGGACACCACTCCTCACACACGATGCAGTCTGTGGCCATGGCCCAAGGCAGACAACGGCCGCGATCATAGAAAGCTGTTCCCAATCGCACTGGCTTTGCAGCGCTTGAGATATCTACGGACCATCCTTTTTCTTTGGCGGTGATCTCCCAGATTGCGCCTGTGGGACAAACCTGCGAACACAGGACGCAACTGGTTTCGCAATAACCCAACCGCGGCACCAGAACCGGGGTCCACAATCCTTCGACGCCAGCTTCCGTGAGTGCAGGCTGAAGCGCGTTGTTGGGACAGACTTTCATGCACTCGCCGCAACGGATGCAGCGTGACAGGAAGAACTCTTCATCGACAGATCCAGGCGGCCGCAACAAACGCTCATGCTTCTCCGCCGCGAAACCAGGAGTGCTGCGCATCAGAGGAACCAACGCCGCTCCAGCCGCCAACCCGGTCAAGACCTTGCGCCTTTGCAGATTCGTGCCCGCTGCCTTCTGCGTAGGAAACAATTTGAACTGCAACCCGTGCTCGGGACACTCATCCACGCAGTTCAGGCACAGATGGCACTCTGGTTGTCGCCACGGAACTCCACCAACGGGATCATCGCCTCCCTGGCATCGCAGCAAGCAACGATTACAGTCGTTGCAATGTTCTGGATTCTTGACGAGCCCCAGCACCGACCAGCGGGACGCAATGCCGAGCAAAGCTCCCAGCGGGCAAAGCGCCCGGCACCAGAACCGCGTAACCCGAAAATTCAACGCCAAAATAAAGAAGAAGAGGAACCCGAGCCAGAGCCCCTGCCGAAAATAAGGTTGCTTGAAACTGAGCAGTGCTGAGCCCAGGACGAAGTGCAGCGCGCCACCGATCGTTTGAACAAAGGCAAAGCGGTTGTGCTCAAGCGCTGCCAATCCTGCCTGCAATGCGTAGTTTGTAGCCGGTAAAATCGAGAGGCCGATGGAACGCACGAGAAAGGAAAAAGGATCGAGCCAGCCGACCACGCCTGTGCCGAGCAGGGCCGCCATCATGGTAGCGGCGAGGATGTAATACTTCGTGGTCTGCCAGCGCTTGTAGCGATTCGATTCCAGCAGCTGCTTACCTCTTTTGCGCTCGGATTTCAGACTGCTGAAAAAGTGGTGAATCGATCCCAGCGGGCATATCCAACCACAGAAAAAGCGCCCAATAAACATCGTGGGGATAAAGATCAGTAAGCACCAGAGCAGCCCGCGATACAGTGCGTGCCCCGCCAGCGCGTTCGATAGCCCGACGAGAGGATCAAGCTGGAAGAAGAGACCGACGGGATAAGGGATCCTGATTTCGCTCGCCGAATTGCGTAACGATCCGTGGAATTCTGTGTGCAGAAGCAGAAAAAGAAATAGCGCGAAGAAGAATATCTGAGAATAAAGGCGCAGCCGTGTCGGTTTAGGAAGACGCACGAGTGTTCCTCAACTGCGGAATCGGAGCCACAGAATCTTCCCTGCGCCGCCCGAATCGAGCGGCTAGGCGCCGAGAACTCTATGTTGGGTCTCCCCTGCTTTGTTTATCTGTGATTGGGATCACGCCGTTCTGTGTTCTACAGAGCAGGCTTTGGAAGCCCTGACAGAGATCGGATACAGAGATCTAATTCGCTACTCAGTGGTGTAGTTGATCTCCATCCGGCGAACCTGGATACTCGACACGAAGAGCGCCAACAGCGCGACGACGAGGATTCCGATAATCGCCAAGGGTGGCGACACTGGATCGGCATTCGAGATCAGTAGCGCGAACAGACCAGGAGTACCGGGCGAAACTGGAATTTCCACCGGGCAGAGCGACTTCAGGTAGTAGATCACGCTGAACTGTTTCAACAGCGCCGGCAGGAACGGATTGATTCCTTCCCAGATCAATACGGCTGCGGCCGGAATGATCGGGTTCCGGAACAGCATCCCCGCAACCAGAAAGAAAGCGCCGTATCCGACGCAGGCCAGAAACGTGACTCCCACATACACCGCAGCATGTTCCAGACCGTGATTGTGGTAGAGGTACAGGTCGCGCGCCTGCGGATTGAAATGCCACAGGAAAGCGACGGTTTGAAGCAATTCGCTGGTGATAAAGATCGTGCAGGTCGCCAACAATCCAGCGAGAAACTTTCCCGCCATCAGCACTTCACGACGAATCGGCGCAAGGAAGTAGAAATGCAAACTCCGGTCCAGCACCTCACCCCGGAACAAGTTCATGAAGATTCCGAGACAGCCAAAGAATATTGCCAGGCGCAAAAAGAAGAATTGGAAGACGCCGGCAAACATGACTGCGTCCTCACCGAGGTTATAGCCCTCGTGAATATTGATGCTCTGGACTTTGCCGTTCGCCAAACCCAGGTACAAATCGTTCTGCCCGTCCGAGTAGTGAAGATCTTCGTGAAGGATCTCCTCGGTTGAGTTCGGGCCCGTGGGGCGGCGTTCGGTCCAGTGAAAAACCAGAGGAGGCTTTCCGAGAACTGCCGTGACTTCCTGCTTCGTCATTCCCGGTTTGATAGCTAGCAGGTCTTGATATGCCAGCCGTCTTTCACCCTCGCGTGCGATCTCTGTTGTTCGATGCTGCTCATGGGACATTGCGACCGCGTAGGCAATAAAGAGCAGGACAGGTAACGCGGCAACCACGTAAATCCACAGACCACGTTTAGCGAAGAAGGTCTTCTTGAGCTCCAGACGAATCACCGCTTTGATCTGTGTCCACCAAAGCCGCGTCATCGGACAACCTCTTCATTGCCGATCAGGTACTCGTAAACGGAAAGGACATCGTCATCAGCAGGAGCGATGGATTCGACTTGAATGCCGTTCAGAGCGAGTTGATTCATCGCCAGATAGAAGCGGTCCGCATCTCGAGTTTTCAAAAGCAAGCCGTGGCCGTCGTTGTGAATGGAAGCCTCGATCGTGGTTTCCGATTCAAACAACTTGGCAGCAAGCTCTCTTGGGCGATCACAGCGAATCAGGATTTGTGTGGGATGCTCCTGAATTTCGCTGCGGACGCTCTGGATCTGGCCCTCTGCCACAACATATCCATTGCTCAGCAGGATGACCTGATCCGAGATGACATCGACCTCGTGCAGGATGTGGCTGGAAATGATGACGTAGCAGCCCTCCGCGGCGGAGGCGCGGAAGAGCGCGATCATTTCCGATCGCGCCAGTGGGTCGAGACCGTTGAGAGGCTCATCTAGAACCAGCACTTTGGGATTGTGGGCCAGGGCCTGGGCGAGCCGGATTCTCTGGCGCATCCCTTTGCTGTAAGCCGCAACCTTTCGCGAGGCGGCGTCAACCATGTTGACGCGCTCGATCGTCTGCCAGGTGGTGCGTTCGGCATCTTGCAGGGGCATGCCGGAAAGGCACAGATAGGAATAAATGAACTGAAATCCGGTGAGGCCTTTGGGGAAAGCGTCGAACTGCGTGGAGTACCCGACGAACTTGAAAAGATTCTCTGGGTCATCCGTCGGGTGGCCGAGCACCTCAATGCGGCCACGGGATGGCTTTACTAAGCCGGTCATCAGGTTCATGAGCGTGGTTTTGCCTGAACCGTTAGGACCAACGAGGCTGGTGATGCCTGGCGGAATGGAGAGATTGACCCGGTTCACGCCCAGAATTTCGCCGTAGAACTTCGAAACATCCTCGAAGATGATGCGGTCGCTCACCGGATCACCTCATAGGCTCGTACCTTTCTCATGAGCAACAAAAGACAGATAGAGCAATAGACGAGGAGGGCAATCAAGGCTGGGAATGCGGTGATGGAATTTTCCGCTTCGACTTTGAAGAGTCCTATCCAAACCGCCGCCGTGAGGTAGCCCACGTCAACGAAGTGACCAGAGTCGGTGTGCATAACAGCGTTGATCGCCTGCGCAAAACCTGCGCCAAAGAACATCAACGCCAGTAGCAAAGCACCCGCAACGATTCTCCATTTGACCCATGCGGAAAGGGCCATTGCCAACAGCGACAGAATCGCTATCCAGATGAGGGAAGCAACCACGAGACTGCCTGCAATCCACAAGTTGTTCCAGGTCCAGCTAGCGCCCGCAAAGCTGGCCTGAATCGCAAACAAAATCACTCCCGGTATCCAGGTAATTTGCGAGAGCAAAATGCCAAGCACGGACGATTTCCCCAGGACATACTCGGCCCTTGAAAAGGGCCGGCAAAAATATAACGGCAGGGCGCCGTTCGCGAGATCGGGAGAAATCAAGCCCGGCCCGGCAAATGCAGTCATCAGAAACGCCAGCACGCCCTGCACGCTCATATATCGGAAGAAGAACATGTTGTCGATGGAAATGAGCTGGCTGGGCACGCCCAACTTGGCAAGAAAACTTGCGCTGTGCGCGAGATAGATCATCACCAGGCAAGCAATCGGGTAAAAGAAGCAGAGTACAAAAAAACCAGTTTGGACTTTTGAGCGAAAGAGATTCCTGCGAGAATACCGGAAAAGGACAAGGAACCGCGACCACTCAGAAGTCTGCGTGCCGGAATATGGCCGATAATTACGTCTGTAAACTGCCATCCCTGCTCCTCGCTAGCTTTCCATCGCCTTCAGAAAAATGTCTTCCAGGGTGTCGCGCCGGAAATTCAGACGGCGGATACGTACCTGTTGCTCGGCAGCGATCCGAAAGATGTCGCGGGTCTCGACTCCGTCGGCCAGAACCATCTTCATGCGGTTTGCGGTAACGGCGCACTCACAACCCAGCTTCTCGATAGCCGCCGTGAAGTCCCCGTTAGCTCCGTAAGTCTCCAGTTCGACAAATCGTTGGTTAGAGCGCCGCTCCTCATCGAGATCAGAGTAATGCGCAATCTGCCCCTGCTTGAGAATCAGCACTTCATCACAAGTGTCTTCGACATCGCGCAAAAGATGGGAGCACAGAACAATCCGCATTTCTCGACCATCTCGAATCTCGCGGACCATGCGGACCATGCGCTGTCGCGCCGAAGGATCGAGCCCATTCGTCGGCTCGTCAAGAATTAGCAGCTTCGGCCCGTGGACAATGGCCTGCGCCAGCTTCGCTAACTGCTTCATGCCCAGCGAGTAAGTCCCCAGCTGCCGGTAGCGCGCTTCCGCCAGGCCCACATAGAAGAGCGCTTCATGAGCGCGTTCCAGCGCCACTCTCGACGGCAGACCGGACAGTTCGCCCATCATCTGGACGAACGACACTGCATTCATCTTAGAAATGAATGCGTCATTTTCCGGCATGTAGCCCACCAGGCTGCGAATGTTCCTGAGGTTGGTGCCTATATCTTGTCCGAAGACTTTGGCGGAACCTCCAACCGGCTTGTAGAAGCCGAGGAGAGTGTTGATCAGTGTAGATTTGCCGGCGCCGTTCGGACCGAGCAATCCGATGGCACGCCCGCGAAGCGATGCGGTCAGACCGCGAAGGATGTCCCGATTTCCAAACCTGACCGTAAGGCCGTTGAGCTCAATCAGAGGCACGGACGGAGCACCGGTCTGCGAGCTTCTACTCTCGCTGACTGGTGCTCCGGGTTGTGTCATCGTGCTCACTGCACAGGTGGCGTTGAATGCGTGTTCGTTACGGTGTCCCCGAGAAACATTTGCGGGAAGAAGGGCCCATTATGCCCCATCGTCAGCAGCGTTCCCAGATCAAATCCCATGAATCCGGTGTTGCTCGCGACCACGATCCGGTTGGGTTCGCCATAAGCATAAATCATGCCTGGGGCGGAGTTGGCCGTCAGCGCATCGACGGACTGGCGTTGCTGGGGAGTCAGCGCTCCGCTGGCCTTCAGCTGGGCAGCGAGCGGGCCAATGACTGGTCCGACATTGTGATAGAAGATCGCCGAGAAATTAGTGTAGCCATCGCTCGGCAGCAGCCCCCGGAAAGTCGAGGAATGAGTTAGCGTGTATCCCGCTTCTCGAGATTGGATGGCCCGCGAAATGGTACCCATGTCCGGCGCAGCAATCAGGTAGCTGTCCACAAAGGTGTAGTCAATCTCGAAGTTCGGCTGGCTCGGGCTGCTCAGGGTGAAGTACACGCGCGAACCGATCTGCTTCCTCGTAACCTGGAGCGCATGTCCCTGGTTATTTTCATGGTTGAAACTATCGATAAGCTTCTCGATCGTCGACTGCAGTGTCGTTGGATCATAGACCTCAAAGATCAGCTTCCAGCGTGGCGTTGGAATCATCGGCCCGTCAAACGCCATCGTGACTTCGCCGCCGAGTGGCGCGGCGATGTCATTGAGAACATTCACTCCGGACTTCGCCTCGAATTCAGCGAGATGCTGGGCGAATTCCGGGTCGCCGCTTCCGGCCATTTTGAAGATCTCTTCCATGATGCTTCTCGGATTCTTGATTACCGCCGACGTCACCATGCTGGCATCCGGAGAAACAAACTCCAGCGACCCCATCGGAGCCGGCGCCTCCAGCCATGAAGCGACTCCCTGCCGCTCGGAAGCGAAGGTCAGATCAGCGTGGCTCTCGCTCTTGCCGGCAACGTCTCGGTGTTCCATGGTCAGATATCTAACATCCCCGATTCCAGGCGGAAGATCGTGACGATTGCTATCAGCTTGTACGTTTTGGGAAACGATTTGTTCCATGTCCACAGAGAAAAGCCACTCCACCCCCTGCTGATAAGAGCTGGCGATCTGCTGCCCGAACTGGCTTCCAAGGAACTGGTTGTTGGTGCTTTGTTTGGAGCGGCTTGCGGCCAGCTGCAGTTGGGGCAAATCCGGGCTGGCAATCAACAGATCATCACTCAAATAAACCAGCAAAGGATGGTTGGCTGCTGGCGTCACAGACCACGGGTCGCGGACGATCTGCATCTCCGTCTGTGACGGATTTGTATTAAGCCGCTTGATCTCCGACTGCAAGAAGGTGTCGAGCCCGGGCTGGCGCACTCTGGCCAGAATGACGGGAGCGGTGTAAGTCGTCCCGTCCTTGCCAGCAGCGATGACGACCTCATCGCCAAGATAGCTGCTGAAATTCTTGACTTGGTCGAGAACGTCTTCCAGCTTCGGGCCGCGTCCCTTTTGCTGCTGCTTCCACCAATCGCGCAGAGCGGGACTCTGCTGCAGCCGGTCGTGGAAGAGCCGGTTCGCCTCGCCGATTGTGTTCGTCAGGTTCGGAATGGCCGCATACACGACCGTGTGGTCGGGAACAAGTGGAAGAAGGTCTGAGCTGTAGCGCAGTCCGGGTCCCGGAATGGCCGCGATCTGCTTCTGGAGAACGGCAAAGTCACCCAGCAGAGCCAGATATTTGGCAGAGTTCCGGCTCCACGCGATCTCATTCTGCACTGGAACTTTAGACACCGCGGCGCTCGATGTGGCCTGCTCACCAGCGGTGAGGTCGGTAGTGTTATTTCCGAAATCAACCCGGACCACACCTTCAACCACGGCCACACGCGAACCCTTGATTCCACGATTCACGGAGAAGATGGTTCCTTTTACCGAAACCAATCCGTCGTCCGTGGCGACGTAGAGCCGGCGTCCTGCATGCTGCTTTGCGGCCTGCACGATGACTTGCCCGCCCTGAAGATGAACCGTGGTGCCTCTCCACTGCCGCGATACCGCCAGATCGGCCCTTGGTCCCATCTCAATCAGAGAGCCGTCGAGAAGACGAACCACTGCGGTGGACCCTTTTGCCGTGCGGATCTCATCGCCATTGCGGATCTGATATCCTGCAGGAATCAGTTGCATGTCCGCTTCGTTCACGGCATACAACGCGCCATCAACGGCCTGAACCTCAGCCCGTACCGGATGCTGTCCGGGAAGGAGCCCGTTCGTGAATGCGAAAGCCACGACAAGAACTGCCGCGATTGCCACCGCTCCCATTGCCCAGCGCCAAGGCAACGCGCTCGGCCGATTAGTTTTGAGTTGCCAAACCTGCTGTCTCTCTCCGTCTCTGGCGCGTTCCAAAGCATGCCGACAACCGACGCAGGAATGAAAGTGATCCTCAAAGAGCAGGGCGCGTGCGGGTGCCAAGTCCTTTGCAAGATAACCAGGAATGAGCGCCTGAAAATCCTCGCAGTTTCGCAGAGTGTGCCGATTTGGCTCAGCAACCGGCGCGGAATCGGCCATCGACTTCCAGACCCGGTCGCTAGCCTGGGCGACAACCTTCTCATCCACGTTTTCATTCCGGATGGTCGACAGCAATCGATCGAACTTCTCGTTTTTCATGACCTGTCTCCTAGATACTTTCCGAGCTCCTTGCGGAGCTGCTGCCGGGTGCGATACACCGTGACCGCAACCAGCACCTGTGAAATGCCAAGCACGCGTGCGATCTCAGGATTGCTGAGTCCTTCGATAAAGCGAAGGGTAAAGATTTCTGCCGAACGGGGCTGAAGTTTGCTGAGAGCCCGGCCCAGCGCTTGCCGCAACTCGGTAACGTCACCTTCAGAGCCACGCGCGGGAACCTCAACCAGCTCAACCGTCCGGTCGGACTGGCGTGAGCGGATCACATCAAGGGCCGCATTGATCGCAGCGCGGCGCAGATAGCTCTCTTCGTTCTCCATCGCGTCGGACTGGGGCGCTCGGCGGAGCAGGCGCAGAAAAACGGTTTGCAACACGTCTTCGGCATCTGCCGCATTGCCAGTGACCCGGTAGGCTGTGCGGAAGACCAAGCCGTGATGCGCTCGAAAAGCCCGCTCGAGTTCGTGCGGAATGGCGATTGCCGGTTCCTCTATCAATGCGCTTCGCAGGGTACTCCTCCGTCTGGCTGCTTACACCTCTAAAGACGGAAGGGGAGCCGAATTATTACAGGAGTTGGGATTATTTGTTTGTTACACAAAAGACGAGGTTTAGGGAACGAGGACAGGAGCTATCGACTTCGGCCCTTCGAGAGTCCCGCGGCGAAGGGAGCTCTTGTAAGAAAGTCGAAATTCCCCACCCTGTAGCGACCGGCGCGACAAGGATGCGCACCCCGCGATCTTCACACCTGCAGGCTGTGCAGATAAGGAACACTTTCCTTCATCATCTCCAGTTTCATCTCGACGAAGTAGTTCTTAATGCCACCGGTCTTGGCTGCCGTGAAGATCTTCTTCCAGTCGAGGGAGTCTTGGCCTACTGGCATTATCTTCTTTGTCTGCGCTGACCATCCCTGCACGTGCATAGACACGAAGCGGCCAGGATACTTGTTGAAGTATTCGGCGGCGTCAAAGCCTTGGCTAATGGTGGAAACCTGGAACTGAAACTTCACAAGTTTCGGATCGAGAAGCTCGAAGAGAATGTCGTAAGTTCGTTTGCCATCAGCCGTGGACGTCTCAAACTCTTCGTTGTGCAGACCTTGCTGGATGCCGGCTTTGGCCGCCTTTTCGCCCATTTTGTTGTACTCGTTGGCGGCGCGTTTCACGTCATCCATGGTCGGATTTTTCGGCCCGCCGAGGCTGGCGACGAGCATCTGCGTCAGGCCGACATCCTTTGCCCAGGCGATGCGGTCATCCTGGTTCGTGCGAAGCTCATCCATTCCGAAGTGTGAGCTGACGCAGGTAAGACCGGCATCATTGATGATCTTCTTGAGTTCCGCTCCTTTGAACTTGGCGAGCCCGCCGAAACCAAACTCCGTGTAGCCCGCAGGAGAGCATAGCTCAATGCTCTTAAATCCGGCTGCAGCAAGCTGCTTCAGGGTTCCCGGAAAATCCTTGGCGATCATCTCCCGCACGGGCCAAGTCTGACAGCCGATCGGCAGCCCTAGCGGATCTGCATGCAGTTTCAATGCTCCAGCGGAAACCAAGCCAACCGCTGCGGCTGAGGTTGTAGCGGCTTTGCAGAATTCTCTTCTCGAGATTGCTGACATGGAAGCCTCCTGTGTGGATAGCCGACAACTACAGTTCCCATCCCTTGCGACGTTCTGGGCGAATGTATTTCTGTGCGAAGTCGGAGTTGTTTGCCTTCAAATTCGCATGATCCCAGGTAAGCTTCAGCCCGGTAAGGACCGCCACATTCCCGAGTAGCAGGGTCTCCGTGACCAGATCTTCAAATTCGAAATTCCCACCTGGCTTTGTCTTGCCGCCTTTGCAGGCGTCAAGCCATTCACGCTCGTTGCCCGGTGATCGCGGCAGAGTCTTCGGCGGTTGTTTGTAAGCGTCCATTTTGCTCTGAGGAATCAGCTTTGGATTTTTTCCATTGAATCCGCAGAGAATCTTTCCGCGATCTCCTACGAAGAGCAGGCCCTCGTCTTCGTCAGGTTCTCCGCGGAACGGACGGTTCTCTTCCAACTCTGGGGGCCGCGCCGGCTTGAGACCTCCATCGTACCAGGTGAAGCGCAAGGGCGGCATGTCACCGCGGGAGTCAAAGTTGTAGCGAATGATTTCTGCCTGCGGATAGGTTTCATCGTAGCGGTCGGTCGAACTTGCTTCGACACTGACGGGAGTTTCGAGTCTCATCACGCGGAAGATCGTATCGTAGCTGTAGCAACCCATATCCCCGAGCGAGCCGCAACCGAAGTCGGTCCATCCACGCCAGACAAAGGGCAGGTACGCATGATTGAAGGGACGCTCCGGAGCGGGACCAAGCCAAAGATCCCAATCGAGACCTTCCGGGACGGTTTCTGCCTCTTTGGGACGCTCGACAGCCTGCGGCCAGAATGGCCGGCTCGACCAATTGATGACCTCGCGCACGGGTCCAATGGCGCCAGCCCATATCCATTCGCAGAGCAGACGGGTATCTTCCGAAGCTTGATTCGCAACAGCGATCTGGGTCGCCACTCCGGTCTCGCGCGCAATTTCGGCAATGCGCCGTGATTCGTAGATGGTGTGCGTTAACGGCTTCTGGCAGAAAACGTGTTTACGCTTCTTCATCGCCGCGGCCGAAATCGCTGCATGCAGATGATCCGTCGTGCAGACGACTACGGCATCTACACCGTTTTCCTTTTCGAGCAATTCGCGGAAGTCGTTGTACGCCGAGCACCCTTTATATTGGCCTGAGCGCTTTTGCGCACCGTAGTAGCCTTCGACGATCTTTTGGGCGGGCTCGCGGCCTGCCACGCCGCTGGTGACCTGCAGTGAATGGCTGAGCTGAATCGGCTGATTTGGGCTGAGCCACTCCCAGCCGCTGTCGACTCCGATCAACTTGCGCACGGAATTGCAGAACTCGTGATCGCTCCATTGCGGGTATCCGGCGCTTCCTTTGTTAACGTCACAGACGGCCACGCCCTGCACGTCAGCCTCGCGCAGGAAATGAAACATAACCCGTAAGCCTTGAGCCCCCACTCCAATGAAGGCGATATTGACCTTATCGCTCGGCGGAACATATCCGGAACCGCCTAAAACATGTCGCGGAACAATGGAGAAGACCGCGGCAGCAGTTGCGCTTTGAGCTAAGAACTCTCGTCTGGAGAGCAGATGCGATGCATGAGACCGCTTGGTAGGATTCACTGTTCCTCCTCGCGCCCTTGGTCCCGGCTGCGTGAGAATCTGAGGGCGCTACGGTGCGAACAACTCGGATACTCTAAACCAGAGGATCGTTCGTAACAATGGCGGAAATCACTTCTGTCGCGAACTAGCCGACTTTCATCGCGAAAGAGCGAGCTGCACACAAGGTCTGCAGATGTCGCAGTGTTAGTATCGATGCGCGACATTACTCTCTCTAAGAATCAACCGAATCGTTCCGCATTATTGACCCATGCGCGTTGACGCTCACCAGCACTTCTGGAAATACAACCCGGCCGAATACGAGTGGATCGACGATTCGATGACCGCAATCCGGCGAGACTTCCTTCCCGAGGATTTAGAGCCTCAACTTGTCGATAACGAGTTCCAGGGATCAATCGCTGTTCAGGTGCGACAGACGTTGGAAGAGACTCGCTGGCTACTGGAGTTGGCGGACCGGTCATCCAAAATCCTTGGAGTAGTTGGATGGGTAGACTTGCTTTCTCCAGACGTGCGTTCTCAGCTTAGCGAATTCACCAGTAATCCTAAGCTGGTAGGCATCCGTCACATTGTGCAGTCGGAACCAGATGACCGCTTTCTCTTGCGCCAGGATTTTCTTCGCGGTATCGCACTCCTGGAGGAATTCGACCTTACCTATGACATCCTGATCTACACAAAACACCTTCCGGTGGCGGCAGAGTTTGTTGAGCGATTCCCGAGGCAGCGTTTTGTACTCGATCATCTAGCCAAGCCTGCGATCAAGATTCAGGAGGTTGAATCATGGACCGCTGGAATTCGGCGTCTGGCGTCTTTTCCGAATGTGTCGTGTAAGCTTTCGGGACTGGTCACCGAAGCCGACTGGCAGCACTGGAAACCGGAGGAGATTACACCCTATCTCGATATTGCATTTGCAACATTCGGAGCATCGCGGCTGATGATCGGCTCCGACTGGCCTGTATGCCTGGTGGCGGGTTCGTACAGTCGAACCATGGACGTCCTCAAGAGTTATCTACAATGTCACCCGGCCGAAACTCGCGACGCTGTGCTGGGTGAAAATGCGCGGCGCTTCTGGCGGCTGAAGGCATAACGGTTGGCTGATATTGCACAGGGGCCGAATTGCGGGTCATTCAGCAAACGTTTACACTGCCCTGCGTCCAGTATTTTTCAGATCGTGTATCGCCCATGAGATCCCGTGTAGTGCAACTCGATTCCCGTGACAATGTCCTGATTGCGTTGACAGACTTGAAACGAGCCGAAAGTGTCGAATGGGCGGGCCGACAACACGTTTTGAAGTCTGATGTCCCGGCGAAACATAAGTTCGCCACGACTAACCTCGCGCCCGGCGATCGCGTGGTGATGTATGGAGTTCTGGTAGGACAGACTATCAAGCCGATCGCTGCCGGAGAGCTTCTGACCGTCAGCAACATACGTCACCAAGCCGCAGGTTTTCATCAACAATCGGAACCGTTTCGCTGGTCGCCTCCTGACGTTTCGCAGTGGAGTCGCCAAACGTTCAAGGGTTACGAACGATCCGACGGACAGGTCGGCACGCGGAATTACTGGCTGGTTGTGCCCCTGGTCTTTTGCGAAAACAAGAACATTCAGGTGTTGAAGCAGGCCCTCGAAGAGGAACTGGGGTTTGCGGCTCCGCAGCTGTATAGGCGGCAGGTCGCGGAACTGGCCACACTCTATCGCGAAGGAAAACTCAAAGAGTCGGGCCCGCAAGGAATTGCGGAGCAGCCGAGGAATCCTTCTCATCAGCGCCTGTTCGAAAATGTAGACGGCATCCGCTTCCTGCTGCATGAAGGCGGTTGCGGCGGGACGCGGGAAGACGCCCACAATTTGTGCGGGCTGCTGGCGGGATACATTCATCATCCCAACGTGGCCGGAGCAACCGTGCTCAGTCTGGGTTGTCAGCACGCGCAGATCGAGATACTCCAGTCGGAGATTCGCAAGCGCAATCCGCGATTTGATAAGCCCCTGTTCATCTTCGAGCAACAGAGGAGCGGCTCCGAGTCCGCCATGATGACGGACGCAATTCGGCAGACGTTTCTGGGGCTGGGCGAAGCTAATAAGTCGCAGCGAGCCACCGCTCCTCTTTCGAAATTGTGCATCGGATTAAAGTGCGGAGGGTCCGACGGGTTTTCTGGAATATCTGCGAACCCTGCTATCGGGCACACCTCAGATCTGCTCTCTGCATTGGGAGCGAGAACCATCCTGTCAGAATTCCCTGAGCTGTGCGGTGTTGAACAGGAGTTGATTGATCGCGGACAGAGCAAAGATGTCGGCGATCGATTCATGAAGCTGATGACGGATTACGCGGCGCGAGCCACCGCTGTGCGCTCAGCTTTCGAAATGAATCCGTCGCCGGGCAACATGCGAGACGGACTGCTGACGGATGCAATGAAATCCGCTGGAGCGGCGAAAAAAGGGGGGAAGTCTCCGGTCACCGCGGTGCTCGACTATCCCGAATACTCAACCGAGCCTGGGCTCAACCTGCAATGCACTCCCGGGAATGACGTAGAGTGCGTTACGGCGCAGGTTGGAGCCGGCGCAACTGTCGTTTTGTTTACGACGGGTTTAGGCACACCTACCGGCAACCCCATCGCGCCGGTGGTGAAACTTTCGACAAACTCCAGCCTAGCCCAACGTATGCACGACATTATTGACGTCGATACTGGCGCAATCATCGACGGTGCACAGACGATTGATCAGATGGGGGAGGCCATACTCGATTTCGTGGTGAAGGTTGCGAGTGGAGAAATCCGGACGAAAGCTGAGATGAAAGCGCAGGAAGACTTCATTCCCTGGAAGCGAGGCGTTTCCCTCTGAGCGAAAACAAGGATCTCGGAAGCGAATTTCGCCTCGACGGCAGAGTCGCCGTGATCACTGGTGCGGGAAGTGGAATTGGCCAGGCCATCGCGTTGAAATTTGCTGCGCATGGCGCAAGCATTCGCATCCTTGACTTAAACCAGGAAGGCGCCTCAGCCACTGGCGAGCAGATTCGAAAGAAAGGTGGCGATTCCTCGATCCATGTTTGTGATGTGACCGATCAGCCGCAGGTGAAAACTACCTTCGCCGAGTTAGTCGGCAAGGAACGAATTCACATTCTAGTGAATAACGCCGGCGTCTCGCACATCGGAACCGTCGAGAGCACGACAGAGGCGGATTTTGATCGTCTCGTCCGGGTTAACATCAAGGGGTTCTATAACTGCATGCACGCCATCGCGCCGCACATGCGGGACAACGGTGGAGGAGTCATCCTTAATATGGCGTCGATTGCCGGCTCGGCAGGGCTGGCTGATCGCTTTGCCTACTCGATGACTAAGGGAGCAGTGATTGCGATGACCTACTCCGTCGCGAGGGACTATCTGGCGCACAATATCCGCTGCAATTGCATCTCTCCCGCTCGAGTGCACACACCGTTTGTGGATGATTACCTCAAGAAGAACTATCCGGGACAGGAGCAGGAGATGTTCGGCAAGCTGGCAAAGTCGCAGCCGATCGGCAGGATGGCCGAGTCGAGCGAAGTCGCGTCACTCGCGCTGTTCTTATGTTCTGACGAAGCATCCTTTATTACTGGCGCGAACTATCCGCTGGATGGCGGGTTTTTCAATCTACGGGGTTAGAGCATGGATCTCCAGCTGAAAGACAAAGTTGTGATCGTTACCGGCGGCGCGAAGGGAATTGGAGCAGCTATAGTCCATGCATGTGCCGCCGAAGGCGCCGTGCCGGTGATCGTGGGCCGCGACGCCGAAGCCGGCAACAAGGTGCAGTCTGAAATCAAAAGTGGTGGCTCCCGGTGTGGTCTGATCAGCGTTGATCTCAGCACGGCTGAAGCTTGTGCGCAATCGATCTCCCAGACGGTGAAAGAGTTCGGACAACTCGATGCACTGGTGAACAACGCCGGACGCAACGATAAAGTTGGCCTCGAGGAGGGGAGCCCCGCAGAATACGTCGCGTCACTCAACCGTAATCTGGTGCACTACTACAGTATGGCGCATTACAGCCTGCCTCATTTGAAGCGGGCGCACGGATCAATCGTGAATGTCGGCTCGAAAACTGCCGTGACCGGCCAGGGCAGTACTTCAGGTTATGCATCGTCGAAGGGTGCGATTATGGCCCTGACCCGTGACTGGGCTGCAGAACTGTTGCCCTACGGAATCCGGGTCAACACGGTGATTCCCGCCGAAGTGATGACGCCGCTCTATCGAAGTTGGCTGGATACCTTCCCGCATCCCGAGGAAAAACTCAATGTCATTCTCTCGAAAATTCCCCTGGAGAAGCGAATGACGACTGCGGAGGAAATCGCAGCGATGGTCGTCTTTCTGCTCTCGCCGAAGTCCAGCCATACGACGGGGCAGCACTTGTTCGTCGATGGCGGGTACGTGCACCTGGATCGTGCTCTGACATAGCAACTCCGCTGAGAATAGAGAATGACGAAATCCGCGCCAATCACAGAACCCCGATACATCGTCCCGCTCACGATGGTGACGAGCTTGTTCTTTGTATGGGCGATCGGGGTCAACCTGAACGACGTGTTGATCCAGCATTTGAAAAAGGCGTTCGGGCTGACCGATTTTCAGTCATCCCTAATCCAGTTGGCATTCTTCGGCGGGTACTTCCTGGCCGCTTTGCCCGCGGGCTGGATCATGCAGCGGATCGGTTACAAACGCGGCATCCTGATGGGGCTGGTCGTGTGCGCGACGGGAACCATTCTGTTCATTCCAGCCGCTTCGGTGCGCGTCTACGCCTTCTTCCTGTTCGCACTCTTTGTGATGGCCTGCGGTCAGTCGGTACTAGAAGTGGCCGCCAATCCATACGTGACTACTCTTGGTCCGGTGGAAAGCTCTGAGCAGCGCCTGAATCTGGCGCAGTCGTTCAACGCCACCGGCGCTTTTCTGGTCGCGCTGCTAGGTTCGAAATTCATTCTCTCCGGCATCGAGTACACCCCGGCGCAGCAGGCGCACATGTCGCCGGCGCAACTGCTGAACTATCGCATTTCTGAAGCGAACATGGTGAAGACGCCTTACGTGGTGATCACCGCAATTTTCCTCTTGATCGGTGTCCTCATCTTCTTGACGAAGCTGCCGGAAATTAAAGAGTCGGCAGATACCGCCTCAGGGAACGGAAACTCCAAGCTCAGTGGAACCTTGGCATTCCCGCATCTCATCAAGGGGGTGGTGGCGCAGTTTTGCTATGTCGGCGCACAAGTCGGAGTCGCCAGCTTCATCATCCGGTTCAGTGAGTTCACCTTGACCGGAACGCACGAAAAGGTCGCGGCTCGCTTTCTGCAGGCCCATTTGTTAGGTTTCATGCTCGGACGGTTCTCCGGTTCGGCAATCATGCACAAAATCACCCCCAGTCGGTTGCTCAGTATCTTTGCCGCCGGTTCGTTGCTTTCGCTGACGATCATTTTGCTTGGCTCTGGCGCGCCAACGGTTGCAGCCATCGTGTTGCTCGGCTTCTTCCACTCCATCATGTTCCCGACGATCTTCGCGCTGAGTATTAAGAACCTCGGCCCTTACACAAAGCTCGGCTCTTCCCTGCTCGTCATGTCCATCATCGGAGGAGCCATCTGTCCCGTAATCATGGGCCGGATCTCCGATGCGTGGAACATTCAGCGTGCTTTCCTGGTCCCACTGGCGTGCCATGCTTACGTGCTCTATTTTGCAATGCGGGGATACCGGCCTTCTCATTCCGCCATTATAGAAAGCCCTGCGGCGGTGCCGGCCCGAGAGGTCTGAATGCATCGTCGTTTCTGCCTCACTCTCGATCTCAAGGATGACCCCGAGCTCATCGCCGAATACAAGCGCCATCACGAGCACGTCTGGCCCGAGATCATCCAGAGCATCAGAGATTCGGGCATCCTCGACATGGAAATCTATCTGCTCGGCACACGTATGTTCATGATCATGGAAGTCAACGGAGATTTCTCTTTTGAAGCCAAGACCGAAGCTGACCGCCGCAATCCTAAGGTGCAGGAGTGGGAAGACCTGATGTGGAGATTCCAGAAAGCTCTCCCCGAGGCGAAACCGGGAGAAAAATGGATGCAGATGGAGAGAATCTTCAAGCTGCAGGCGTGACTGGTGCCGCTCGCCCAAGCGAGAACTCGAAAGATCCCTCGGGAAACCGAACCCTGGAATCCAAATCCACGCCGGAATCGATCAAGTAAACGCTCTCGCGCCCGATCTACCCCTGTCTTTGCGCGGGAGACCGCGCGAATAACGCTGAACGCGCGGCATTCTGGCGTCTTGTTCGGGATTCGTAACGCCAAACGATCTCTAGCGAAAACCCCTTGCATCTGGGCGACAATCTTCGGTAACACGAGGGGGAGAAGGATTGGCTCCGGACGACTGCCCGAACTGCGGCGGTTCTGGATATGTTGCGAAGCCCGTGGACTTGAACGGGAAGTCCGATGGCGTCGCGTTTATCCGGATGAAATGTCCCGCATGCGGGGGCACCGGCCGAAAGCGCCCTATCTCACCTACGACCGCCGGCTGACCGCACGGCCTGCGGTGCTTGCGAAACGTACGGAACCGGACCGTCACACTTCCCGTCCAACGGTCGACGGTCCGGCCCGCACGTAACGCTCTCAGTTGTTCGGAAACTTCCTAAGCGATCCCGGCTGCTCTAGTGCGTACGCGCCGCTGCGGAGATGCGGCCGTCTCGATCCGGTTTCGTCCGTTTGACTTCGCTCGGTAAAGGGCCTTATCTGCTGATTCCAGTACCGTTTCCGGACTGGATCGTTCTGCCGCGGCGGTGGCCACTCCTATGCTTATAGTCACTGACAACACTGATGATGGCTTGCCTTCGGCAAGCCGTCGAATGGCGTCTCCCTTTCGAGCACGAGCACGATTCCGTTGGTTACGACGATCGGGTCCCCGGGGAACCTGCCGCCGGTCGTTGCCCCTCATTCGAAACTCGGACTTCTCAACCGTCTCGCGCAACTTTTGCAGATGCGGCAGGACTTCGGCAGTCGTCTTGCCGGGGAAAAGAATGTTGAATTCCTCACCGCCGCAACGGTAAGCCTTACCTCCGCCACTCACACTCCCCAGGTTGGCTGCGACCATTCGTAGAACTTGATCGCCGGTGTCGTGGCCGTATGTATCGTTGAACCGCTTGAAATGATCGATATCAACCACCGCGATGGAATACGGAGACTTCAGCCGCAGCAACGCATCATTGAATGCGCGCCGCGACGGCAGCGTGGTCAGTTCATCGTGATACGCCAGCAGGTAAGAATTCTCGATGACGGCGGTTGCAAGGATACACGCCGTGGCGAGCCAGTATGCCATAGACGTTCGTGTAGCCGCTGCAAAGCGTAGCGCCAGAAAGAAGGAGGCCAAAGACCACAACAACGCACTATCAAGTGGCTTACGATTCAACAGGAATCGCACACTCAAGAAGATGGCGGCCGTGGCCGGCACCGCTAAGGCGTAGCGCGGCAGGACAATCGGCATCGGCAGAATGCGCACGCGGACCGCAGCGCCGCAGAACACGGTCACCGTTAGGGATTGCACGAATAGAAACAGAGCCACGGGCGCCACCGATTCAACGGTAAAGCCCCGCTCATGCATCATCGCGATCAAAACGAAATTCACCGGCACCAGAACGGCGAGCGCTGTTAAGGTGGCCGGGATGAACGGCGGCTGTCCCGTAGAAACGGCTGCCGCTTGCTGGGCCAGAAAGACTACCAATAAAGACAAGAAGATGCGACTGGAGTGAAATCTCCATGCCAGCAGCATTCCTCCGCCAATCGCGCAATAGTAAAGAAAGCTGAGCACGGGCAACGCAAGCGTCAGCCAACCGGAGTAGACCAGTAGTACCACCCCCAGCAGCCAAATTCCTCCTGGCACAAGCAGGGATTTCAGGGTCCCTGCACTCAGAACACGCAAGCGTTCACCCCAATCGGCATACACCCATCATGAATTATCCACGTAGGGTCAACCATGATGCTATTGGCCGCTCAGGTTCGGACGACAATCCGACACGTGCGACTTGGTTCCCTATTCGAAACAAAGGCCCAATTCCGCAAGCCTATACCTTCGTGTGACGCAGTATTCGGCTGAACTTGAGTGTTTTCTAACTAGACTGGACTGTTCGATTAAGGACGGTTCACTTTATGCGAATTCTTATTGCGGAAGATGATGAAGCCCTAGCAAGTTCGTCCGGCAGGGCCTCGAAGGCGAGCATTACACCGTGGATGCGTTCAAGGATGGTGAGCAATCTCTGTCCGCAGCCCTCGCTTGCGACTATGCGGCGGTCATCCTCGATCTCAATCTCCCAAAACTCGACGGCGTCGCCGTGCTGCGCCAGCTGAGGATGAAGAAACCTAGCCTGCCGATTCTCATTCTGACGCAGCGCACGCGTGTTGAAGACAGAGTACAGTGCCTGGATACCGGGGCGGACGACTATCTGGCTAAACCATTCTCCTTTAGTGAGCGTCCGCTCGCATTCGTGCCCTGATACGCCGGAGCCATCTTCCTTCTGAATCGGTGCTCACGGTCGCCGACCTGAAGCTCGACCGCGTACAACGGATGGTCGAGCGCGGGGGACTCAGAATCGAGCTCACGGCCAAGGAATTCTCTCTGCTGGAGTATCTGATGCGCCCCGCCGGTTGCAATGTGACCCGCTCCATGATCATCGAGCATGTGTGGAATCTCACTTTTGATACGACTACAAACGTTGTCGACGTTTACATCAACTACGCGTCTGCCCAAGTGGATCAGCGGAAGGTGGGCAAGCTTGCGTTAGCGATCCAGGTCGCCTTCCAGGAACTCGGCGTTTTTCCCGCTTCCACCTCAAAGGTCCCGCTCGATATCCAGGAACCGATGCCCTTCAACACCGTGCAAGCCATCGAGAATGCAAAACGTAACGCGGAACTGGGACACGTCTCGTCTCCACCGCTGGACACGCTCAGCGCATCGTCGCAGGAAGCGAACCTCACCGCCCTGCAGGCAGAATTGCAGCAGGCTCTGCATCGCGAAATTGCGGCTAAATCGGTCGCTTTGCATCGTGAGTCCGAAGGTTTGGTAATCAGCTTGCGCGAGTTTGGCTTTTTTGACAGTGGGTCCGCTGCTCTGCATCCTTCGGCGCTACCCGCCCTGGATCGAATCGCTTCGATCCTCGCCGTCCGCACCTGTCGCCTGAGAATTGAAGGGCATACCGACAACATTCCCATCCACACGGCTCAGATGGCCTCAAACTGGGAACTATCGACGGCCCGTTCCACGGAATTGGTCCGTCTGTTGATTGTCCGATATCGCTTCTCCCCGGAACGATTGTCCGCCGCCGGATTTGCCGAGTACCATCCCATTGCTAGCAACGACACGCCGCAAGGCCGCGCTCAGAACCGCCGCGTGGATGTTGTGATTCTCAGTGAGCACATCGTTCGCAGTGATGCATCCGTCGCGGCTTCCACCACCAATCCCTCGCCGTCCGTCCCTTAACGATACGGACTTCCGGTGGATCATCTGCCCTTGGCTCGATCCTAAAGCCTTCCGTCCCTGGCGTCGATGGATCTGCAGTGGTCTTTTGAAATCTGCCTCCTTGATGTACGCGAAGCGAACACCACGATGAGGACGTACAAGGCATGAGTGCCGCACCCGTGTACTCGCTCTCGGCTGTAGACGGTCCGCCTGACCCGGAACTCGTCCGGATCCGTGACCTCATTTATCAGGAAGCCGTATCTTTCATCCCGATACCAAGCTCCGCCTTCTATTCGATCGCTGAGCTCGGCGGATGAAGGAGATGAAAGTTGCGAGTCTTCGCGAATACTTCACATGCCTGACGCTCGAACCCACGCGGCAGACAGAACTGATTGCACTGCTCAACGAAATAACGATTGGTGAAACGTGCTTCTTCCGCTGCCAACCGCAACTCGACGCCGTGCGGCAGATCATCCTGCCTAAAATCGTTGCCGCCAAAGCCAGGCTTCCCGTACGCCGATTACGAATTTGGAGTGCCGGTTGCTCCACCGGCGAAGAGCCTTACACCTTGAGCATGCTGATGCAGGAAGAGTCACAACAGCTTCACGACTGGACCACAGAAATCTTTGCCACCGACCTGAACGAGCGTTCCCTGGCTCACGCCCGCAATGCGACATAGAGCGCCTACAGCACTCGCCACGTCACCCCACTCTACCAACAGAAATATTTTGGTCCGGTCGGCGAGGAATTGCAGGTGCAGCCGCTGGCGCGGAAGTGCGTAAGCTTCACCCGCCTGAATCTCTCCGACGACGATCGCATGACCTCCATGATGGGCATGGATCTGATTTTCTGCTGCAACGTTCTCATTTATTTCGATCTTGCGTCGAAGCGGCGCGTGATTGAACACTTCTACAAGAACCTACTCCCCCATGGGTACCTGTTTCTCGGGCAGACCGAGGCGCTCTACCACGTCAATGATCAGTTCCGGCTGGTTCATTTTCCCGGAGCGACGGCGTACGTAAGAAACGATCACTCCGAAGCTGGAGGGCAAGGATCATGATTCCTGCGAAGTCAATTCTGCTCTCGCGCATCGAGGGGCTGCGCCAGATTCCGACCATCCCGGCAGTTTTGTAGCCCCTGCTGCGATACCTGGAGCTTCCGACCGAGCAACTCGATGTCCGGAAGATCACCGACATGATCGCCCAGGATAAGTCCCTCGCGGCGCAGTGCCTGCAGATGGCCAACAGCCCGCTGTTCGGGAAGTGGCAAAAGGTCGAGTCTCTGAAGGATGCAATCGTTGGACTGGGAATTCAGCGCGTCAGCGACATCGCCATGTCCTGTGGCGTACTCAACCTGCTGCCCAAAGATCTCGGTAGCATCAATCCGGTTGCGTTCTGGGAACATTGGCTGGGTTGCGCGCTCGTTTGCCGTCATTTCGCGCGCAGAATCTCTTACCAGGATCCCAGCAAAGCTTATCTCGCTGGACTTCTGCACGACATCGGCATCGTCGTGAACCTATGGGTGCTGCCCGCAGAATTCCGCACTGCCTTCGAGTTTGCACGCGGCGAGGGCGTTCCCTTAGACGAAGCCGAACAACACATTCTCGGTTTTACGCACTGCGATCGCGGACGTTTGCTGGCGGAACACTGGCGACTTGCTCCCGATCTCCGCGACACAGTCGCGCTCCACCACACAAACTATTCAGCGGCCCAGAATGCAGGATTGATCGCCTTAGTGCCGTCCCTTCGGTGGACGTGCTGATGACCTCCGTCGCGCAGGTCTTTAAGAATCGCGCCCTCGGTGTAATCCTGACTGGAATGGGATCCGATGGAGCGGTCGGCATGGCAGCCATCTTCCGCAAGGGTGGCCTTACGTTCGGGCAAGATGAAGCCAGTTGCGCACCCTATGGCATGCCCCGCGTCCGCGCTCAACTCGGCGTTCTGACCCACGTGCTGTCACTGTCGGATATTCCCGCATATATCATTCGTGCCACCCGCCGACGCCAACGACCCTAATGCCATTGTTGCGAAAGTTTCCGCCGGCCAACTATTTCGGACGGGTCAATACGGTCTCGTAAGGATCCAGCACGATTTTATGTGCGCCCGCCGGAGCCGATAGCCGGAACGAAGACTCCTCGCCATCGGCAAAAACGCGTCCTAGCAGAACCAATTGTTTCCCCCCAAGCACGGCATATACAGGCACAGACGTTACCAGATCCTGCGCCGCGTCTTTCTGCACGATCGTCCCGCTCACCATCGAACCGGATCCCCTTGCTGTGAACTTCACTCCCTTCAACTCAAGGCTCGGAAGAGAGGTCCCGTTGATCCAGCCATCCAGAAACCAGTCCAGCGATTTCTTGCCTTCGTATCTCAACGCCGGCGCAAGGTCCTCTGCAAAGATGTCCAACAGTTCCCGCGTACTGATCATTCGTCCTTCGTAGCGTTGTCGAACTCTGCGTAATGCTCGCACAAACGCCTCGTCGGCGCCCATGCCGCCCGATTTGCCTTCGTGCCGCGCCGCGTCATTCAACATGGTGCGCAACATGTGGAAGAGCCACGCACCGCGCCCATAACTGATCGCCTCGTACCCGCTGGGAAATCTCGACGACAGCAGCCGTGTGCCCAGGGTCACCGGTCCTGCATCCATGGGAGCGATGCCATCATTGTTCTTCTCCACCAATTGACGCCGGTACATATCCATGACTTGACGAAAGCCATCAGGATTTCTCTCCTGGACCATCATCAGGGCGCAGTAATTCGCCAGACCCTCGGAATACCATTGATCGCGGTAACTGGCCCAGGGGATCAAGTCTCCCCACCATTGATGGGCGGTTTCGTGCGCTGGAACGGACTCTATCAGAAGCATCCGTTGCGGAGAGTAATGCAACTGTTCACGGCCCTCTCGGTCCAGGAATGCGTAGGAAGAAAGGAAGATAAGCCCGGGCCATCCCTGGCTTTCTCTGCCGGGCATCTGCGTCAAAGCCAGATGACTGTAGGGAAATGGGCCAAAGCGGTCGCTAAAATATTGCACCGCGTGAGCAGCCGCCTCGCCCACGGTAACTTCGTTCAGCGTTGGGGTTGGTTGAGATGGAACCACGAGCTTCGGTACATGCTGAGTCGGATTCGGACGCACCGGCTCGATGACTTGGATCTGAGGCCTCGGAAAATCTCGTTCAACACTCTGGGATGCGTAGGTATCTACCTCGACGGCTCCCGCCTTCGTGGTTGCTTCACGGTACTTGCCGAGATTGAACCCAGCCACGGGAATCAACCGATCCGAGATCCAGCGCGATGTCTGCTCGCCAGTCGTACTGGCGATGCTCTGGGTGGCGAATGGCGCCTCCTTCCCGGTCGCGATCAGCGTCCAGCCTTGCGGGTAGCTGAATTGAAGGTCGAAGGAGGCCATTTCTAGTCCACGGTTCGGATACCAGGTCCCTCTGGCGCCGACATACAGCAATCCGTTGCCGGCCTCCGCCAAAACTTCTCCCGCATATACAAATGTGAGCTCGAACTTCTGTCCCGTCTTCAAAAGCTCGGGCATGACAACGGCCACAACATCGTTGCCGCGGCGCGCCAGTTGCGACCCTTCCAGCGCCGGATTATGGATAAACTCAACCGGCTTATCATCAAGCGCCACACTCTCAATCTGCAGGAATCGAGACAATTCAAAGAGAAGTGTTCTCGCGCCGCCCTCTCGAACTTCACAGTGCACAACCGCCCGCGCACGAATCTGCTTGGGCGGCAAAACTTCCGTCGTGATCGCGTATCGCTTCAGCGCAACCCGATCGTCGTGGGCGCTCGCCCCCTCCTCTTGGGCGGCATGCTCATGTTGCGACTGCCTCGCCGGCGGTTGAGTCAGCGAAAACGAAGTCCATACGTCGTAGTAGGCGTCGCCGTTGGCGGCGGTTCTTGCCTGACCTGCCAGTATTTGCTCTCCGGATGTGGAATCAAAAAACACGTCGAAGACGCCAAGCTTGGTTCCTTGCAATCGAGCGTGAAGGAACCGATCCGGCTTGTCCTCACTCGCGATGCCTACTCCCACTTCCGAGGAACTGCCATTACTCGGAAGCATCCGGCTGAATGTGAGCAGGAGTCTCATAGGGTCTCCGCCTGCAAGGTTCTTTGCCGTTTGACCCCAACGATCCGCAAATTCCTGCTGGTTCTCGGTCTCGCGCAGATCCGGTTTCAACTCCACTGCAGTTTCATCGTTGAACCTGAAGTATGCCGTCGCGAATCGCTCCTCCAGAATTGCCATGCCCGTGAAGAGGCTCATCGATCTGCGTTCGACCTGGTTGGGAGGCGACAAAAGAATCTCTCCCTCACCCTCAAAAAATGCGCCGGTGATCCGGCCCATTACGTCTTGGGTGAAGCCAATCGTGCCGTCTTCCAGGCTGATCTGTATCGCTCCCCGGCTCAGGGACGCCCCCCTCACCTGATATACGCGCGAAGGATCGAGTCCAACCCCTCCCAGTTGCAGATAGAGATTCTCGGCCGGCTTCTCCGCCGTCACTGGGTTCGTCGCGGCAGCTCTTGGTGGGCAAAGAGACATCCAAATCATTGCTGCCAACAGGGGGCGAATCGTGAATAGTACCTTCGTCACGTAGGTTGCCTGGTTCTCCGTTGTTAGAATGCGCCTTAATGCGGTTACGTGTCACCTTCTTCGCGTTATTGCTCACTCCAGCCCTGACAGGCGCATGGGCTGACACCATCCATCTTAAGAACGGCCGCACCATTGTCGCCGATAGTGTGCGCGAAAACGGCAACCGCTACGAATATGAGATTGGCGAGGACACATACGCGATCCCGAAGTCTTCTGTCGACCACATCGAGGCGGGTGGGGTACCCGCGCACTCGTCGGGCGGCGGGAAGGTTGCTGATCTGCCGGCTTTCGCACCACCCGACACTCTGGGGAATGAGGGAGACCTCGTCGGCAAGATAGTCAAGGAAGGCAAGATCGATACGGAGTCGCTCTCCAAGTTAGAGAGCAAGGGGAATCCCGAACTGAGCGCAACGGCCGACTTCATCGCCGGCAAGTTTGAATTCGATCACGGCAACATCGCCCAGGCTCGGCAATACTTTGAAAACGCCCTCCGGTACCAGGCGGAGAATTCGACCATCCTTATTTATTATTCTGCGGTCCTCGTTCGCACGGGAAACGCTAGTCAAGCCGTAAGTTACGCGCAACGCGCCGTGCGCTCCGCCCCCGAATCACCAGACGCCTATACGATGTTAGGTTATGCGCAATTCGCCTCCGATCACACCAAGGAGGCCATCTTTTCCTGGAAGCGTTCTCTCGAACTTCGACCCGATTCCAAGGTGCAGCAGTTCTTGTCGAAAGCCCAGCGCGAGCAGAATGCCGAATCGGAGTTCTCCCAGGGCGAGAGTGTCCATTTCACCCTGCACTATGAAGGCCATCAGACATCCGAAACGCTGCGTGCCCAGATCCTTCAGGCGCTCGAGTCGGACTATGACGACCTGGTCCGTGATCTCGGCAATCCGCCGCGCGATAACATCCTGGTCACGCTCTACACCGAACAGGCCTTTTTCGACGTTACTCATGCACCGACATGGTCGGGGGCGATGAACGACGGCAAGCTGCGCATCCCTATCAGCGGCCTCAGTTCACTCACACCTGAACTCGCCCATGTGCTTAAACACGAACTTGCGCACTCCTTCATCACGCAACTCTCTGGCGGACGCTGCCCGCCATGGTTGCACGAAGGCATCGCCCAGTTTCTCGAACCGAGAAGCCTCGGTGGTGCGGGGCGACAACTCACGCAGCTGTTCAAGGCGCAGCACAACATTCCCTTGAATGTTCTGGAAGGCAGTTTTTTGCAGTTTTCCGGCGCACAGGCCTACGTCGCTTACGCCGAATCCCTGGCGGCTGTCTCCTACATTAACGATTCGTACGGCATGAGCGATGTTCAGCGCATTCTGCAGCGCATCAGCCAGGGCAGTTCCACCGAAGCAGCCCTTCGCGCGACCATCCATTCCGATTACGGCCAACTCGAGTCCGACCTCACAAAATACCTGGCCGACAAATACGGCGAATAAACTTAAGGGATCGGCTGAGCCGCCGATGAATCCAATATCGGCTATGGGGTCGATGGTTGCCGCCCAGTCATTCCTATGCTAGTTTCCCCTCTGAGCCTCTCTGCCATGCTTTCCCGCTTCCGCTGCGACACTGCTGCCCCCACCATAATGGAACCGGTTCCAACCGTCTTCCCCACGATCGCAGGTGCCGACATCGCTGCCGTGTTTGTCGGAAAACGGGTCGCCGGAGATTTCTACGACTCCATTCGCGTCAGCTCTGAACGCGTTCTGATCGGGCTGCTCGATGTTGCCGGACGCCGCGAGGACAACCGTAACCTCCTGGTCGCTGCCCAAGAAGTCTTCCGCACCGTCGGATTGCAGCTGTTTTCGCCGCGTGACATCAACGAATCCGATGCCATGACCGAACTGTGCCTTCGGATCAATCTACGACTGATCGATGTGTGCTGCGGAGTCCACTCTTGTCCCGCTTTCATTGCCTGTTATCACGAGCAATTCGGAACGCTGTGTTACACCAATGCCGGACATACTCCTGCCCTTCTCCGCGACGCAACGGGAATCGCTGAGCTGGGCCCCACCGGTCTCCCCCTCGGACTCTTCTCCCACGCAACCTGCGAGGCGCCAACCGTAGGCATGGCCAAACAAGCCTCTCTGCTGCTCGTATCCCGCGGAGTAGTCGACTGTGAAGGTCACGGCAACCGCCACTCCGGCGGTTTCGGCCTCGACCGGGTCAAGGATTTCTTCCAGTCTGCTCCCGAAATTTCAGCCCGCTCCCTGTGCGACTCCGTCCTGGAAGCTGTCGCGGAGTTTTCAGGAGGAGGTCCCATCTGCGACGACCGTACGGCTTTGGCTTTAGTCCGCGCCCTGTGATCGATCCCGGCCAACTTACTTGACTTTGTTTCGCGTCATAGTTAGAGGTTGGCCCGCACCTGGCGAAGGATTTATTCGGTAGCGTGACATGGCTGCGGTGGAATGGTCCGGCCAAAAAGCTGCAAAAAGGATGTAAAATACCGACATCGGCCCAGGCCCACCTTCTTACCCGCAAGCTCAGCAAGCGTGCCGGCCCAGAGACTCTATGAAAAAGCTTCCATTGACCCTAATTGCTTTGGCTTGCATGCCCGCTTTCGCGGCTGGCCAAGTCGTCGAAGAAATCGTTGCTCGCGTTAACAATCAGATCATCACCAAGTCTGAGTTCGCGCGCAGTAAAGACCAGCTTCGTGATGAAGTCAAGCAGCAGGATCCCAATAACGCCGACAAAGTCTATGCCGACCGTGAAAAAGACGTACTTCGGGATCTCATCGACCAACAGCTCCTGCTTGAAAAAGGCAAGGACCTCGGCATCAGCGCCGATACGGACCTGATCAAGCAACTCGATCAGATGCGCAAGGACATGAAGCTTGATTCTATGGAGGCCTTAGAGAAAGAGGCCGAAAAGCAGGGAATCTCGTGGGAAGACTTCAAGCAGACGCAGAAAAACCAGATCATCACCCGAAAGGTGATCGGCGAAGAAGTCGGAGGTCATCTCTCCATCAGCAAGGAAGAGGAGCAGAAATTCTACGATGACCATAAAGAAGAGATGCAACACTCCGAGTTCATCCGCTTGAGCGAAATTCTGATCACTCCGAAAGCGGTAACGCCGGCGTCAGACCCAAATGCCGCCAACGCGGGATCGTCCACCCAACCGCCGCTGGACGAAGCGGCAAAGCAGGCGGCCGATGCTGACGCGCTCAACGCCGCCGAGGCCAAAGCCAAGGACATCCTGAAGCAACTCCGGGACGGCGCCGCTTTCGAGGACATCGCGAAGAAGTATTCCGACGGGCCCTCTGCTGCCGACGGCGGCGCGCTCGGTACCTTCGAACGTGGCAAACTTGCGAAAGAACTCGAAGACCGGACTTTCGCCATGAAAACGGGCGAGATTACTGATGTCATCCGAGTAAAACAGGGTTTCGCCATTCTTAAAGTCGATGATCATCAGATGGCGGGCGTGCCGGCGATGAAAGATGTGCTCCCCCGTATTCAAGACGCGATGTACTACCAGAAGCTGCAGCCTGCGCTTCGCGCCTACCTCACCAAGCTCAGGGAAGAGGCGTACATCAAGATCGCACAAGGTTACGTTGACAGCGGTAGAAGCGCGAATCAAACCGAGCCCGTGGAAACCGCGACTGCCAAAGAAGCCGACGCTAAGAAACTAAACAAGAAAAAGAAGAAGCTCGGCATCATCTAGCTCAACGCATCCAACCCCTCTGATGCCGGTTCCATCGTTTGAGATGATGTGCGTCAGCGGGGTCGTACGCTTGCCGCGCGTTCTCGCTGCTAAACGATTCTGGGCGAGATGTCATATACTCAGACATCTGATGAAGGACTTCTACATTTGCGATTGCGCGCGCCACGAAAATAAGATCGTCACTTCAACTTTTGTCGTTGTCGCCAAGCAGATCAAGCCCAAGAAAACCGGGGAGCCTTACCTCGCACTGACGCTCGGCGATCGCACCGGTCAAGTTGAAGCCAAAATGTGGGACAACGTAGAAGAAGTCCTTGAGGCGTTCGAACAGGATGACTTCCTGAAGGTCAAAGGCCTCATCAATAAATACAAACAGCGCTTCCAGCTCACGATTCATAAGCTTCGAAAACTGGGGGATTCGGAAATCGAGTTTGCCGACTATCTCCCAAAAACGACGAAAGATATTGATGAGCTATGGAGAACTCTCTCCGACTTCGTCTCTGGATTTCAGAACCAACATTTGAAAACTCTGGTTCAAGCTTTCATGTCCGATCCGGAAATAGCGGCAGCTTATCGCAATGCTCCCGCCGCGAAAACTCTGCACCATGCCTACATCGGAGGCCTGCTCGATCACGTAGTCTCGCTGTTCCGCTCCTGCGATCTGATCTCCAGGAACTATCCCCAGATCAATCGCGACCTCCTGCTTACAGGGGCCTTTCTGCACGACATCGGGAAGATCCACGAGCTGACTTATAACCGGTCGTTCTCGTACACAACCAAGGGCCAGCTTCTGGGACACATGATCATTGAGCTTGAGATGCTCCAAGCCAAGCTCGTTCAGGCGCCCGGTTTTCCTGAAGAACTAAAGACGCTGGTTGAACACCTCATCATCAGCCACCACGGACAGTACGACTTTGGGTCTCCCAAGCTTCCAATGTTTCCTGAAGCTCTCATGCTGCATTACCTCGACGATCTCGACTCAAAAATGGAGGCCGTGCGCGCACACTTCGAGCGCGAGTCTACCCTTGATGGCCCCTGGACCAGCTATAACGCCTCGCTGGGCCGCCCCCTCCTCAATACCGAAAAATTCCTTGCCCCGAAGAAACCTGCGACCGCCGAAGAGCCTGCATCCGAACCAGTGAGCGACCACCATGAATCACAGGCCGCGTCAACCGAACAAACTCCAACCTTGCCCGGCGTGGTATCTCAGCGCTAAAGTACTCAACCGCCTACCCAGCAGGCGGGGAAATCAATCCTGTCCGTCCGGCTCATGGAGTGAAAGCCGTCTCGGCTGTCCCGCGCAGGCGAAGCCGAGCGGCCACGGGCAAGGTCGCCGCGGGCCCACTTCTCCGCACACCTTCTGTGCGAGAAATGGGAGCTGTGAATTTGATTGGAGGTAAACCCATGCCGAAAACGAAGCCCCCGAAAAAATCCCCGAAACAGCAGTCGAATCCCGAAGGCTGCACCGTGGGCCTTCCACAGGTCCCCCCGCTCTATGGACTGAAATCTCCACACAAATTCCTGCCCTTTACTCACGCCCAGAAGCGGCTCACCAAATCCCGCAATTACTGGATCTGTACAACCCGACGTGACGGCCGTCCGCACTCCATTCCGGTGTGGGGATTCTGGATCAATGGTGGCCTTTACTTCGGAACCGCCCGCTCCACCCGCAAGGCTCGCAACCTTGCGCTTAATCCCGCTATCTCCATTCACCTGGAATCCGGGGACGATGTTGTCATCCTTGAAGGATCCGCCGAGGAAGTTGATCTCACTCACAAGCCAACTCTGAAGAAACTCGACGCTGCCTCCCGTGCAAATACAAGATGCCGCTGATGGTTATTCCCGAGAGTGTTTTCTATTGCGTTCGTCCCCGCTTCGTCCTGGCCTGGACAGAGAGCGATTTCCCGAACAATGCCACCCGTTGGCAATTCATCTGACTGAGGTAGAAAGACCGGATTCGCCTTTCCGCTAGCTATGCTCATGTAGCGACAGCCGCCTCGGCTGTGCCGCGAGGCGAAGCCGAGCGGCTTGGAGCAATGTCGCCGAAGCTGCCCATTCACTTTCTGCCCGGAATTTCACACCTTAGCCTGATGAACCTTCGATTCCCGTTCCAAACTCCTCCCGGTTGTTACAAGCTGCCGATTTCCTTTACGATTGCCTGAAAGTCTTGGAGGCGTCTATGCGTTTACACGTTCTATTACTCTCGCTGTGTCTACTCGTTGCATTCAGTTTGACAGCCTGCAACAAGCCTGCAAGCGACAATTCCAGCGACACCGCTACCAACGATACACAAACATCCGGCTCAAACGAAAAGGGATCCACCAAGGAAACGCGCGAACACAAAGAGAAAGAGCGTGAGCGCAAAGAAGCGAAGAGGCAGCCACTCGTGGTGCCGTCCGGAACCGCGATCACCATCAGTCTCGGCTCTTCGATCGGCTCCAAGCTCAGCAAGCAGGGTGACACCTTCACCGGCAGCGTCGCGAAAGACGTAACCGTCGGCAGCGCAGTCGCGATTCCGCAGGGCGCAGCCGTTACCGGTACCGTTGCAGACGCTAAGCCGCTGGGCAAGTTCAAAGGTGGAGCTGTTCTGCAGGTCAGCATTGATTCCATACGCATCAAAGGCGCTGACGTCCCGGTTCAGGCCGCCGCTCGCAGCTTCTCTGAAAAAGGCAAGGGAAAGCGCACTGCCGTTCTCACCGGTGGAGGCGCCGCCCTTGGTGGAATCATCGGTGCCCTCGCCGGTGGCGGCAAGGGTGCAGCGATCGGCGCCGCCGCCGGCGCAGGCGCGGGCGCTGGTGGGTCAGCCTTCACCGGAAACAAGGAAATCGTACTTCCTGCCGAGTCCGACCTGACCTTCGAGCTCTCGCAACCCCTTGAAGTGCGCCAATAGTCAGGAAGAAAAGAACCCCACCTTGCTTCGCTGTGCGAACGTGGTGGGGATTTTTCTTGCCTCGAGTGCCGAAAGGACACAGATCTTAAGCCTTTCGTAGCGCGGTCTGAAATAATAGCGACCATGCTCGACTTCGACCGCTTCGAGATCCTCACCTTCGATTGCTATGGAACCCTCATCAACTGGGAGTCCGGAATTCTGCCGGCCCTCCACCGCATCCTTTCAGCACATTCCAAACACGTCGACGACGCTGCCCTCCTCAGGCTTTACGGAGACTTCGAACTGCGTGCAGAGCAGCCACCCTTCCAGTCCTACCATGAGGTTCTGGGCTCCGTCGTTCGCCAGTTCGGAGATGAGTTGGGCTTCACTCCCACCGACGAAGAAATCCGATCACTCGCCGACTCTCTTCCGACTTGGAAGCCCTGGGCGGATACCGTCACCGCTTTGCGACAATTGAAAACGCGATTCCGACTCGCCATCCTTTCCAACGTCGACGACGATTTGTTCGAGGGCACTCGACCTCAACTCGAAGTCGTCTTCGACGAGGTCGTTACCGCGCAACAAGCGCGGGCTTACAAACCCTCGCTCGAGCTTTTTAATCTGGCCCTCCGCCGCATCAACGCACCCGCTCACCGTGTCCTGCACATAGGTCAGAGCATCTATCACGACGTTATTCCAGCGCAGACTCTCGGCCTGGCGACGGTCTGGGTAAACCGCCCCTCCGCACGCCCAGGTGTTGGTGCCGTCCGATCTGCCGACGGTAAACCCGATGTGATAGTCACCAGCCTCGCAGAACTTGCCTCTGCATCCGGCTTATAGAATCCCCCGCAAACATGGTTCACGTGGAAGAAAGTGGACCAACCCGAGGGCAATGCATTCGTTCCGATCAGCGCTGGCCAGTCATTCAAAGCCGCACGCTTCGACCATCCCCACGGTAATAAAAATGGTCTCCGTTTGGTCAATGATCTGCACTGTTGAGCACCGTTGGGATGTGACGTCGAGAGAATTCTCCGGCGCAGGCTCGGGAGCAGCGTCCAAACCCTCTCCCAGCATCAGCCCAAAAACCTCTTGCGCCGAGAGCTCCAGTAACGGCGCCCAATATTCGCGGCGGCTCGCGGCATCGGTTTCACTCCTGGAGATATTCATGATTTCCCCGCCAGTACTGGAAGGATGTGTTCCTTGACTTGATCCGCCGTGAAAGGCTTACGAATATAGCCGCGCGCGCCGGCCGATAGGGCCTGCACCACATGGCCCTCACTGCCTTCGGTTGTGATCATGACCACCGGAACGCCCTTCGCGTTTTCCACGCTGGGCAGTTGCTTCACGAATTCCAGACCATCCATGGCAGGCATATTGATATCGCAGAGAACAAGGTTCACTTTCTGCTGGTTCAGGACCGCCAAAGCCTGTAGTCCGTTGCCGGCTTCGAGGACTTGCCCGATTTCGAGGCCTGCCTGTCGGAGGGAACGCTCCACGATTTTCCGCATGACGGACGAATCGTCCACAATGAGCACAGTAATGTTATCCATGAGTTGCTCGAACCACCCTTCTTGCAGCTCTGTCGGCGCCAACGATCAGCCGATCTACTTTCTTAGAACCTATCGGCTGTTAGAGAGAACAACTTCATCTCCTGCAAAACTGTATTTCTCTACCGTTGACTCTCTACCGTTGACTCTGTGAACCGGGAATCCTTAGAAAACCACCGGGGCACCAGGGACATCGGAGGATCGATCGATTTAAGATCCCATTTGGCTACCCTGATTTCGTAAAAAGCCCGAGTTCGCCATTGACAACCCTATAGCCAGCGCCGAGAATCCGCTGCATTGATTTCGACCGCAAGATCGTAGCCCAACCGGAACCTGATGTAGTGCCCGGCCCGCGAACACTTACTTGGTAGCTTTAAAAAAGAGTTGCGAGTTATCTATGGCGAAGAACATCGTGATTTGCTGCGACGGCACAGGCAATGAGTTCGGCGAAAGCAAGTCCAACGTCGTTAAGCTCTACAAGATGTTGGTGCACGACGGTCGCAGGTCTCCTACTACCATCCTGGAGTGGGCACGATGGGAGCCCGCAGCGCTCTCACTGAAGCAGTTGTTGTATTTGCTAACGGACATCTACTGCGCGTTACCTTCGTCTGGTGCGGTTACCAGAGTAAGCGGTCTGCGGGGATAGTCTCCATTAATATCAGCGGAGATGTCGGAACTGGGACGAAGGTGCGGGTCTCAGAGAGGGGTGTTCCGAATGAGGGTTTCGCGAGGTGTCTGGTGTATTTCGCTTGCCTGCCTGGTGCTGGTCTGCGCGGGTTTCTGGTGGCATGATGGCGGGGCGGCAGCCCATCCGGCGAGCTTTGCAACCGCAAATCAAATCACACATGACGGTTTAGCAAAAACGGCGGTGCTTTCCGACGGGTCCGCGCTGTATGTGGCGGAGGAGAAGGACGGGCATCAAGTCATCTCCAGGATTGAGCCGAGTACGGGGGAGCAATCGACGATTGCCACGCCGTTCGCCGATGTTCGGGCGATGGATGTATCACCGGATCACACGAGCCTGCTTGCGTCTCCGGCGCACGCTGGAGCGCGGAACCGGGAGCTATGGACGATTCCGCTCAACAAAGTGGCCTCGACGCGGCTGGGAATATTGGCAGCTGACGATGCGGCATGGTCGCCGAATGCGGAAGAGTTGGTCTCGGTGAAAGGGAGCGAGATCTGGATCACTTCGGCGAAAGGAACCAACGCGAAAAAGTTGGCGGCGGTGAAGGGGCGTCCGTTTAGTCCGCGGTTCTCGCCGGACGGACAGAAGATTCGATTCAGCGTGAGCGATGTGGAGACGAACACTTCGGCGCTGTGGGAAGTGGGGAGGGATGGATCGAATCCTCACGAAATGCTGGCGGGATGGGACAAGGCGCACGCGGTATGCTGTGGAGTTTGGAGCAAGGATGGGAAGTCGTACATCTTCCAGGCGACGCAGAGCTGGCCACCGATCACGACTTTGTGGGTTCTGGCGGAAAGCGGTGTCGAGCCGAAGCAGCTGACGGATGGTCCGATGTCGTTTGGGAGCCCGTGGCCGACGGCGGAAAACGACAAAATATGGGCGCTGGGTGTAAAGCCGACGGCGGAACTGGTGAAGTACGATGCCGCGCACGAGAACTATGAGAAGGTTCTTTCCGGAATTTCGGCGACCGATATGGATTTTTCTCCCGACGGGAAGTGGGTAAGCTACGTGTTGATTCCGGACGGGACGATGTGGAGGAGCCGGGCGGATGGCAGCGAGAGGCTGCAGTTGACGTTCGCGCCAGAGCGGGCGGCACTGCCGCGTTGGGCTCCGGATGGCAAGCAGATCGCCTATGTGAGCAGCCGGACGGGACAGCCTTCGCAGATCATGGTGATCGGACCGCAAGGAGGCAAGGCGACTCCGGTGTACGCGGAGAAGCACGGGCAGATCGATGCGAACTGGTCGGCGGACGGAAAGCGGATGATTTACGGGTATGTGTTTGGAACGCCGGACATGAGCATCAACATGCTCGACCTGAAGACACACAAGATCACGAAGGTTGCCGGTTCGGACGGATTGTTCAGTCCGCGGTGGTCACCGGACGGGCGCTACCTTGTGGCACTGTCGCTGGATTTCACGAAGGTGATGCTCTTCGATTTCAAAACGCAGCAATGGTCGACATGGTTTACGGATGCGGCGGGGTCGGTGAGTTATCCGCAGTGGTCGAGCGACAGCCAGTATCTTTACTTCGACGACATGGTGACGGACGAGGAGACGATCCGACGGGTGAAGCTGGGCGAGGATCACGCGGAACGCGTGTACGCTCTGCGCCACATTGATCGGTATCTGGGGCCATGGGGATACTGGGTTGGCCAGGCGCCGGATGGTTCGTGGATGTTCGTCAGGGATCGCAGCACACAAGAGGTATATAGCCTCAACATAGGGTTATCCAAATGAGCCTTCTCGGAAAGTTGTTCACGGATGGGAGTGCTCGGAGGGTGGCGCGAACGGGCTTGCTGATATGCCTCTTCGCTTGTGTTGTGAGTGTGCCACTGTTTTCGCAAAGTGAGGATGGAGCCGGCGAGAGAAAAGTGATTACGCGGGTGGAGCCGAGGTATCCGCCAACGCTGGAACGGCTGTATATCGGCGGAGTGGTGCGGCTGCAGGTGGATGTCGCGGCGAACGGAACCGTGGAGAGCGCACAGCTGCTCGGGGGAAATCCGATTCTGGGGCAGGCCGCGATCGCGGCGGTGAAGCAATGGAAGTACGCCCCAGGGAAGACGAAGACGCGGCAGACGGAGCGGCTGGAGTTTGATCCGCACCGGTAGTGCGGTTGCGACCTGAGTTTGGTGAAGCCCGGCCTTGGAGCCGGGCTTTTTTCTCTGGCCCCGGCAGAGGGACGCCGTAGGATTCTCCTCGCTATCGGCGGTTGCACGCGGGCTTTGCCCGCGGGACGGACGAAGGCGTCCGCCCCTACATTTGCGCTGGCTTCGCCGGCGCGAGACAGCCGAGGCGGCTGTCGCTACATGGGGCTTCACTGCGAGAGTCCTCTCCGATAGATCGGTAATCAAGTTGGTAACAAGTGGGAAGTGGAGATCAGAATCTCTCGGTTTTCCTTTGGCAAAGTGGTGTGGTGAGTTGAGAATCGAATGGTAGACCGGCATTCTCTGTTGATGTTTACTATTCTGGTTCGCACGGTTCGAGAAATCCAAGGGCCCTTCGACGCGCGAAACGGGCTCAGGATAACAACCTGTTTGTGAGACCGACATGCTGGATCACAACACTTTGAGTTCGGTGGCGGAGCAGATGATGGGAGGGCGTGAGGTTAGCGTCGAGGGGAAGGCTTTGCGGGTGACGCGGACTGGGAGGCAGCGGTTGCGGACGGTGAGGTTTGCGATGGGCGGGAGGGAGTATCAGGCGATTGAGCAGAATCCCGAGAAGCCCAGTCGGTGGGGAAACCTAGCGCGGGAGGGGCGGCGGGTGGTGCAGGTGCGGGATCTGGGGACGCAGAAATATGTGGCGGCGGTGGTGGATGGGAAGGTGACGGAGTATGCGCGGTAGAGACGAACTTTCCTTACGCGGCGCCTTGTGATCCTCCTGAGCATGGGGTGCCTTCCGGAAATCAAAAGGCTCACGGAGGACACAGAGGGAGCACGGAGGAAATCAAAATCCCACCCCCTTCGATTTCGTTCGGGGGACAAGGATGGAGCATGGGACACGCGATTGGGCAAGGAGTGCACAGGTCCGTCGGCCCGCAAAAGGCGCGGGCCTCAGGATGACAAGGACTGTGCCGACTGCAACTGGGCACGGAGGGCCAGTGTGATCTGCAAACCAGCGAAATTGTTCGCGTTCTTTTTTCTCTTCATCGTTCCGATATGCGCGCAACAGAGTGAGGCGCCGATCCGGTTGCATCCGGAGAATCCGCATTACTTTTTGTATCGCGGGAAAGCTGTTGCTTTGGTGACTAGCGCGGGGCATTACGGGGCTGTGATCAACGGGGAGTTTGATTATCACAAATATCTTGCGGCTTTGGATGCTGCGGGGATGAATTACACGCGGGTGTTTGGCGGGTCGTATGTGGAGGAGCCGCGGAAATCGTTTGGGATTCGTCGGAATAATCTGGCGCCGGAGGCGGGGAAGCTTGTGGCTCCCTGGGCACGGAGTGATGTGGCGGGATATGCGGGCGGGGGGAACAAGCTGGATCTTTCGAAATGGAATCCTGAGTATTTTTCGAGGCTGCACGAGTTTCTCGGTGACGCGGCGCGTCGGGGGATTGTGGTGGAGATTGGGCTGTTCTCTTCGCAGTATGGGGAGATGCAGTGGAGTCTGTCTCCGTTCAAGCGGGAGAACAATGTGAATGGGACGGATGCGATTGATTGGAAGAAAGTGAATACGTTGGAGAACGGGAACATTCTGGGGTATCAGGAAAAGTATGTGCGGAAGCTGGTGCGCGAGGCGAATGCGTATCCGAATGTGATGTACGAGATTGCGAATGAGCCGTGGTCGGATCGTCCGGTGCTGGCGGACGTGATGAATCCTTACTTGTTTACGGGGAGGGATCAGTATCCGAATTCAGTGGATTTGCCGGATGAGGCGACGATGGCGTGGCAGGCGCGGGTGGTGGAGTGGATTACTAACGAAGAGGCAGGGCTGCCGAATAAGCACATGATCGCTCAGGATTGCTGCAACTTTCGGTATACGGTGCGCGGGGTGCTGCCTGGAGTGAGCGTGCTGAATTTTCATTATGCGTATCCGGAGGCGGCGACGCTGAATTACGGGTTGGGGAAGGCTCTGTCGTATGACGAGACCGGATTCCTGGGGCAGAGTGATGACGCGTATACGAGGCAAGCCTGGAATTTTATGTTGGCGGGCGGGAGCGTGTTCGACGGGTTGGATTATTCGTTTACAGTCGGGCATGACGATGGGACGGATGTGGAAGCGAATGGACCGGGTGGGGGGAGTCCGGAGTTGCGGCGGCGGTTGAAGATCTTGAGCGAGTTTTTGAATGGGCTGCCGCTGGTGGACCTCAAGCCCGATTTCGATTTGGTGAAGCATGCCGGGGGAGTGGTGACCCATACGCTTTCTTCAGGCCGCGGTCAGTATGCGATGTATTTGGACGGGAACGGGCCGGTGGAGTTGAGTTTGAATTTGCCAGCGGGGGAGTACTCGGTTTGGTGGATCGATGTGGTGTCGGGAGAGAACAGGGACGCGGGCTCGTTGAAGCATCCGGGCGGGGAGAAGACAATTACGAGTCCGCCATTTCGAAATGGGATCGCTACGCGGATTTCGCGGAGGGAATCTAGGTAGTTATCGGTGGGACCAGAGGACAGTAATTGGGGCAGGAATTGCGATAGAGGCCGTGATTTTAGGGATATTGTGGGGCGCGGTCGAGTAAAACCTTGAACCACTAAGGACACGAAGGTATACGAAGGAAAGCGGGGCGAGGTTGGGCTTTTGCAACGGAGGTCCAAATACCCACCCCTTCGACTTCGCTCAGGGCAGGCTCTGTCGCACAAAACGCGACAGGGTGGGCACCCCTCATGACCTTGGAGAGGTTACTGGCGTGCCAGCCACGGTAGAGCCATTTTCAAAGCTGAGTTCGTGGGAGAGACTGTCGGTGTATGGCGCAGGAATCTACCAAAGGAAAAGACAGTCTTCGGGTTGAGAAGTTATCGCTACTTGTATTGACCCTCTGCATTATGGTGCTTGTGTACGTGCTGGTGGCACGGCCTTTCTAGAGCAGTTTCCTCAAAGTTTCGTACGAGTGTGTCGTCCGCTGAAGCGGACTCGATTTCTTCCTATCTCGTTTCCCGGCACTTCGTGCCGGGCTTTCACATACCGCCGCTTCGCGGCTGGCCCATCGGTTGCGCGTCGGCTCGTGGTCGGCCCTTCGTTTCAACGACCTCTCCAGGCTGCGAATAGGAATTAGGATTTGGGGGGTTGACGGGGGCGGCGAGGACCCTTCGACTCCGCTTAGGGCAGGCTGCCGGCCCTACCTTCGCGGTTCTTCTGCGTTTAGCACCCGCCACCGTGGACCCCATCAGATCTTTTTCGTGCCTCTCAAGTTCGTTCCAGGATGGCGGCGAAGAAGCCGTCGCAGGGGTGGATACCAGGGATGGTGCGGAGGTACGGGCCCTGCGTTAGCGATGCGGGATCGGGCCAGGTTAGGACTCCTGTCGATCGCAGGCGATCGAGTTCGGTGCGGCAATTCAGCAAACGCAGGCTCGGCTCTTTCGTCATTGCTTGCTCGACCACATCTTCGTTTTCTTCTTTCTCCAAGGAACAAGTCGAATAGATCACCCGGCCGCCGCGGGCGAGATGGGAGATCGCGGAGCGGAGGATCGCGAGTTGGCGGTCGTGGAGTTCTGCGACGTCATCCGGCTTGAGGCGCCATTTGATTTCGGGATTGCGGGCCAGAGTGCCTGTGCCGGTGCAAGGGACGTCGGCCAGGATGAGATCAAAGGGTTGCGAGATAGGGAGACTACGGACATCGGCGACCTGCGTTTGAACCCTTGTATCTGCCGGAAATCGCTTTTGCATTTGACGGGCGCGATGGGGGTGGATCTCGACAGCTGTGATGGTGGCTTCGGGATTCAGGTCGGCGATGGCAAGCGTCTTGCCACCGGGGGCAGCGCAGCAATCCAAGACTTGCTCGTGACCCGGACCAGCCAGAGCGGCGATCAGTTGCGAGGCTTCATCTTGAATGACTGCGTGGGCGCGGCGAAAGGATTGGGTCTTCGTGACGTCGCCGGAGTTGACGCGGCCGGCTGAGAAGAGGAGATTCCCTGGTTCGATGGAGATTCCTTCTGCGGCCAGTTCTGCTTCTGCATTGGGGGCGCGTAGGCGGAGAGTGGTGGGCGGGATCGTTTGGTTGTGCCGGCAAGTTCGTTCGGCCGCCTCGAGTCCGTACGCTTGTGTCCATCGTTCTACCAGCCAGACCGGATGGGCGTAGGCGGTGGCTATGGCTTGTGGGGAAAAACCATTCACCCCAGGGGGCACAGGGGAACACAGAGGAACTGTCGAGAGTTTGCGAAGGACGGCGTTGACGAAGGGGGCGGCGGAGGCTTTGCGGGCGCGTTTTACCAGTTCGACGCTTTCGTGGAGGGCGGCGCGGTGCGGGATACGGTCGAGATAGAGGAATTGATAGAGAGCCAGGCGAAGGGCGATCAGGACTTCTGGGTCGAGTTTCTTTAGCGGCTGCGAAGAGGCGCTTGAAATCTTGTCATCGAGAAGAGAACGCCAGCGGAGAACTCCCATGACTAGTTCGGTGGTTAGGGCGTGGTCAGGTGTGGACAGAGTTGCGTACGCGTGGGAGTGGAGGAGTTCGGAGGCGTAGGAGGATTCGCGTTCGACCCTGAGGAGGATGTCGCAGGCGGCGGTGCGGGCGGGGGACGCGGGCATGCTCTTCGATTGTACGGAAGAATGGGTTCACCACAGAGGGCACAGAGGAACACTAATGGAGAGGAATGAATACTTGCAGCGGTTGCGGTGCGGGCTTCCGAACGCCCGTCCCTACTGTTGCCGCTTGGCTTCGCCTTCGCGGGACAGCGGAGGCGGCTGTGGCTACCTGGGCGACTAGATGCCCAACGTCTCTCCTGGCTTCGGGTGGTAGCCGTTGATGAACGCTTGGGCTGAGGATCGCTTCTTTCCTTCTAGCTGGAGTTCGACGAGTTCTAGTGACGTGTTTTTTGCGCAGCCTACTAGCAGGCGATCTCCGATTGCCTTTAGTTCGGATGGCAGGACCTGTTCGTTCGCGGGCTGCGCTCTCAGGATTTGCAGACTCTTGCCGCGGAATTTGGTGAAGGCGCCGGGCCAGGGTTGGAAGGCGCGGAGGCGGTTCAGGATTTGTTGGGCTGGGCGGGAGAAGTCGATGAGCCCATCTTCTTTCTTTAGGATTGGGGCGAGAGTTGCTTGCGAGCCGTCTTGCTGGCGAGAGTGGATTGAGCCGGCTTCCAGTCCGCGGAGCGTTTCGACCAGGAGGTCGGCACCCATATCGGCTAGGCGTGGGGCCAGGGTTTCGGCGGTGTCGTCCGGGCTTATGGGGAGTTGCTGTTGCAGCAGGATGTCGCCGGTGTCGAGGCCTGCGTCGATGCGCATCGTCGTGTTGCCGGTAACGGTTTCGCCGTTGGCAATCGCCCATTGGATGGGAGCTGCGCCGCGATATTTCGGCAGGAGCGAGGCGTGGAGATTGATGTTGCCTAGCGGCGGGAGATCGAGCATCCATTGGGGGATGATGCGGCCGTAGCCGACTACGATGATGGCGTCGGGCTTGATGGCTGTGAGTTGGGAGCGGAATTCTTCGTTGGTTTTGATGCGGTCGGGTTGGGTGGTGGGGAGGCTCAGTTTCTGGGCGGATTGTTTAACCGGCGATTGAACGAGTTCGAGGCCGCGGCCCTTGGGACGGTCGGGCTGAGTGACGACGAGATGGATGCGGTATCCAGCGACGGCGAGTTTCTCAAGCGCGGGGACGGCGAAGCGCGGGGTGCCACAGAAGATTAGATCGAGCGATTGAATCATTGGGCGATTGAGAGATTGGGTAATTGAAACGACCACAGGGGCTTAAAGCCCCTTCTTCCTTATACGCGCCTTACGCGGCCCTAAAGGGCACCTCTTCCACGGCGTGGTCAGTAGTTCGAGCTACTCATGCGACTCGTAGCGCCAACCGTGGTTCGCAACGGAATCTGCTTGCGGCTGGTCGCGTGGCGCCGCAAACGACCAGCAGATTCGTCAACGGCTTAACGCCGTTTCGGAATGACAACAAGGTGAGCGACACGATCGCCCAATCACCCAATGACTCAATCGCTCACTGGCTCAATTTCTACCATTCTCCGGCTTTTTGGAGTTTGCGGATTTTGCGTTTCATTAGGTCGCGTTTTAGGGCGCTTATATGGCTGATGTAGAGCTTTCCGTTTAAGTGATCGGTTTCGTGGAGGAAGGCGCGGGCTAGCAGTTCTTCGCCGGTTTTTTCGTAGACCTTGCCGTGAATATCTTGCGCGCGGACTGTTACTTTGTTGGGGCGCGTGACGTTTTCGCGGAAGTCGGGGATGCTCAAGCAGCCTTCACTCTGGGTGTGCTTCCCTTCGGTGTGGATGATCTCGGGATTGATGAGAACCAGTTTGGCGTTGGGGTCTTCTTTGAAGGAGACGTCGATGACGGCGATGCGGCGTCCGATGCCGATTTGCGGGGCCGCAAGGCCGACGCCGTGGGCTTCGTACATCGATTCGAACATGTCTTCGATAAGTTTTTCGAGTTCTTTGTCAAAGACGGTGACTTTCTCGGCAGGCTTTTCGAGGACCGGGTTACCGAATTTTACGATGGGGTAGATCATCAGAAGTTTTTGAGTTGCTGGCAGTAGCCTTGGAAGTTGCGGAGGGTTTCGGTCATCGAGTCGCCGCCGAATTTTTCCAAGGCGCAACGAGCCAGGGTGAGCGCGACCATGGCTTCAGCAGCGACACCGGCGGCGGGGACGACACAGACGTCGGAGCGTTCGTAGGCTGCTTTCACCGGCTCACGGCTGGCGAAGTCTACCGACTGCAAGGGGCGCCGCAGGGTAGAGATGGGCTTGAGATACCCGCGCACGCGAATCTCTTCACCGTTGGAGATGCCCCCTTCGATGCCACCGGCATTGTTGTGCGTCCGCGAGAAAGCCGTGAAGCTGTCTTTGGCGGTGTAGCCGATCTCGTCGTGCACCTGCGAGCCGGGACTGAATGCCGCGGCGACGCCGGAGCCGATTTCGATGGCTTTGACAGCCTGCAGGGACATGACGGCGGCGGCGAGTTGGGCGTCGAGGCGCTCGTCCCACTGGGCGTAGGTGCCGAGGCCGGGAGGGACGCCATGGGCCACGACTTCGAAGACTCCGCCTAGAGAATCTCCATTGCGGAGGACCTTGTCGACTTCTTCTTTCATGCGCTGCTCGGTTTCGGGATCGGCGCAGTTGAGGAGAACTTCCGGCTGATTTTGAAGAGCGCGGATTTTCTCCCACGGAACTTGGTCAGTCACGGTGACGCTGCCAGTGGTGACGACATGGCTGAGGACTTCGATACCGAGTTCGCGCAGGAAGAGTTTGGCGATGGCGCCGATGGCGACGCGGGCGGCAGATTCGCGGGCGGAGGCACGCTCGAGAATGTAGCGGGCTTCGGGGAAATTGTATTTGAGGGCGCCGGCGAGGTCGGCGTGTCCCGGACGGGGCGAGGCGACACGCTTGTGCTTGGCGGGATCGCCGTCCGCTACAGGGAGGGATTCCTGCCAGTTTTTCCAATCGCGGTTTGCGATCTGCAAAGAGATTGGCGATCCAATGGTGATGCCGTGACGGACACCGGAGAGGATGTGGGCGGTGTCGGTCTCGATCTTCATGCGGCCACCGCGGCCGTATCCTTGCTGGCGGCGCCAGAGTTCGCGGTCCAGGAACGGCTGATCGATTTTCAGACCCGCGGGGACGCCGGAGAGGAAGGCGATTAAGGCCTCTCCGTGGGACTCTCCGGCGGTGAAATAGCGCAACATAAATTTTTGATTGTACAGGATTAGGGCGAGAAACCCGGTGGATTGCGGTTTTTACAGGTTGCAGGAAACCGGTCCTTAAACCGTGGAGAACGCGGAGAAAAGCCGCGGAGAGCGCTAAGAAACCCTACGACAGGCGGAGAAAACCGGCAGAGAACACTGCGAGAGCGGTACAATAGTCGAATTGACGTCGGTATTCGGCGCGGTCATCAAAATGGACTGCGCTACTCCAAGTTTTGCCGACTGGGTAGGAGGAACTGTGTGCCCCCACGCACAGATCCGAGACCATAAGACCATTCGTTGCGTTCTGGCGCATGAGCTGGCCCTGGTACGGCAGGGATTGCGGCGGCTGTTGGAAGACGAGCCGGATCTGGATGTCGTAGCCGAGGCGGAGAATGGCGCTGAGGCGTTGCGCCAGATTCTGGAGCATCGTCCCGAGGTAGTGGTCGCAGACGCGACGATGTTCGGATGCGCTCCGGTGCGAGCGGAGCAGATGATTCTCGAGGAATCCCCAACAAGCAGGATTGTTTTCTTGCCGAGTCCTAATCAGGATGAGGTGTGGCCGACTGCTTTGGGCGCAAAATATACGATGCGGCGGACTTCTGCCGACGAGTTGGTGACGATGGTCAGGGGCACGACCGGTGCGCCTTTCGTTGCCACAGATGCGGTGAGCGAGTTGCCGATCGAGGAGTTGGCATCGGGAAAGCGGATGTTGACGGCCCGCGAGCACGAGGTGTTGAAGCTGCTGGCGGAGGGCCGTACGGTGCGGTCGGTGGCCGGGATCCTGGGATTGAGCATCAAGACGGTGGACGCTCACAAATTCAATTTGATGCGCAAGCTGGGGATTCACAATAAGGCAGAGCTGGTGATGTGGGCGATCCAGAAGAGAGTGGTGAAGCTGCCGGTGAACTTCTAGGTAAACGGTCCGTGAGTTCGTTTCTTTCTGAAAATCTACATTAACCAAAGTCACTCCCTCGCACGCGTCAGAATCCTCACTCGCGTCTCATCCAACGACGCTGCTGGGAGACGGGAACTGCAAAGGCTTAACCGCAGACCTCACTGAAACAGATCGCTGAGAACGCGGAGCGAGGCCGTTGGGACGGGAGGCGTGATCAGAGACATCGGCGTGCCTCTCGCGCTTGCGGATCACAGTCCGGGGTCTGTGAGGCAAATCGCAGTCCGGTAATGGCGGGGTGTGCTGGAGTTTGTTGGGCATGCGCGGCCTGTTTGGCGTTGCGAAATTTTGCGAACGGCAGTTCGACAATTGCGTGAGAGTAGCTTACCCTGCTGCTCAGCACGATTCCAACGCGATACGAGATGACGGCTCAAGCGCGATCTCTAAGCTCGTCGAAAGTAGTGAACATCGAAGACCTTCGCCGGATGGCGCAGCGGCGAGTCCCCAAGTCGGTTTTCGATTATCTCGATGGCGGCGCCGAATCTGAACTGACCCTTAACGAAAATTGCCGAGCTTTTCGCGACGTGACATTCCGTCCGCGCGGAGCGGTGTCGGTTTCTGAGTGCAAGCTGTCGACCACCGTGGTGGGGCACGAGTTGTCGCTTCCGTTCATGCTGGCGCCGGTCGGATACAGCCGGCTGATGCATCCGGAAGGGGAAGTTGCGGCGGCCGGTGTCGCGGGGGAGTTTGGCACGGGATACATTTTGTCGACCATCTCCGGGCACAGACTCGAAGATGTGAAGGCTGTGACCAAGGGGCCGGCGTGGTACCAGCTTTACTTGTTGGGCGGACGCGGAGCCGCCGAGACGGCGCTGGAACGGGCGCGCAAGGCAGGGTTCTCGGCGCTGGTGATGACAGTCGATACGCCGGTTGCGGGAATGCGCGAACGCGATCCGCGCAATGGGATGAAAGAACTGCTGGGTGGTTCTCCGTTCTCCAAGATTCCTTTCTTGCCGGAGATTCTGTCGCACCCTGGGTGGGTGATTTCCTTTCTGCTGGATGGTGGCGTTCCCAAGTTGCAGAACATCGTGATCCCGGGCAAGGGGCCGATGGAACTGCTCGACGTTGGAGCGGCGTTGTCGGAATCCACGGTTACGTGGGCCGACTTGAAGTGGATTCGGGAGCACTGGTCGGGGCCGATCATCGTGAAGGGAATTTTGATCGGCGATGATGCGCGGCGCGCGATCGACGAGGGTGCAGCGGCAGTGGTGGTGTCGAACCACGGCGGGCGGCAGCTGGATTCGGTGTCATCGACGCTGCGAGCACTTCCTGAGGTGGTCGCGGCGGCAAAAGGGCAGATCGAAGTGCTGATGGATGGCGGCATCCGGCGAGGCAGCGACATTGTAAAAGCGATATGCCTGGGCGCACGAGCGGTTCTCATCGGGCGCGGTTACGCATACGGACTTGCGGCTGCCGGAAAACCGGGCGTCCGGCGGGCCCTGGAGATTCTGAAGGGCGATGTGGAGCGGACGCTGCGGCTGCTCGGTTGCGGTTCGATTTCTGCACTCGATCGGTCGTTTGTAGAAATGCCACAAGCGTGGGAAAGTCGCGTCAACCGCCATGCCTAGAGCTGTGAACAGTTTTGGGCCGGCGCGCGTGGCCTCAGGGGCTGAAGCCCGCATTTTTTTCGCTCTCACGGCACGGCTTAAGCCGTGCCCCTTTCAAATCAGGCTTACGCAGCATTTTTGCGCAGGCTGTTAAAGGCGTGCTCTCGCCGAAACCATTTAGGAAACAGCTTTCTTAGAGATTACGGAAAGGAACGGAGCATGTTTCACACGAGACGATCATTCGCGTCTGCTTTCATTCTGTTCGTTGTAGTTCTGAGCCTGTTGGCGGCCGCAGCTTTCGCGCAATTTCCGGGAACGCAGGCGAAACAGTATCCGTGGTCGGACGCCAGTCTTTCGCCCGATGCACGCGCGGATATGGTGCTCAAGGAACTCACACTCGACGAGAAGATCTCTCTACTGCATGGGCAGGGCATGTCGTTTTCCACGACGAAGCCGACGGAATCCAATGGAGGTGCGGGTTATTCCGTTTCTGTTGCTCGACTCGGCATTCCGGCGGTTCAGATGGCCGATTCGGCGTATGGCGTGACGCACGGCGCTGCGTCGGGAAGGTATTCGACAGCGCTTCCGAACAATCTTGGTGCGGCATCGTCGTGGGATCCAGAGGCCGCGTTCGAGTATGGTGCTTTGATCGGGCGTGAGTTGCGCGATGAGGGGTACAGCATGTCGCTAGGCGGCGGCGTGAATCTGCCGCGCGAGCCTCGCAACGGGCGTACGTTTGAGTATCAAGGCGAAGATCCGCTGCTGGCGGGAGTACTGGTTGGGAACTTTGTAAAAGGCGTCCAGTCGCAATACTTGATCGGCGACTTGAAGCATTACGCACTCAACGATCAGGAAAACGGCCGTAACGCGGTGAATGTGAACATCGACAAACGCTCGATGCGCGAGAGCGACCTGCTGGCGTTTCAGATTGCACTCGGCATCTCGGACGCCGGTGGCGTGATGTGTTCCTACAATCGTTTGAACGGCGATTACGCCTGCGAAAGCAGCTACCTGCTCACCGACGTTCTGAAGAAGGATTTTCATTTCAAAGGATTCGTGCTGTCGGATTGGGGAGGAACGCACTCAGCTGCGAAAGCGTCGCACGCCGGGCTGGATCAGGAGCAGCCCGGTCAATATTTCTACGGTGATGCTCTGAAAAAGGCCGTGGAGAGCGGCGAAGTGTCACAGGACGAACTTAACGATCATGTGCATCGCATTTTGCGAACGATTTTCGCGACGGGATTGTTCGATCATCCTGTGCGCAAGAAGGTCCCCGATGTCGAGGGTGGTCTGGCTATCGCGGAAACGATGGCGGAGAAAAGCATCGTGCTGCTGAAGAACGAAAAGGGGGTATTACCGCTGGATTCTCCCACTTTGCATCCGCTGGTGCTGATCGGCGGACATGCCGATGTGGGCGTGCTAAGCGGCGGAGGATCGGCGCAAGTCGATGCGCCTGGAGGCTCACCTGTTCCGCCTGCCCCGCGCCAAGGCCAGCCCGGGGCTTTCATGCGTACCCAATGGATGCCGAGTTCTCCGCTTCGTGCGCTGAAAGCGCAGTTTCCCGGGGCCAAAGTTTCGTACGTGTCCGGCGACAAGGTTGAAGAAGCATCAACGGCGGCGAAAGGAGCGGATGCGGCGATCGTGTTCGCATATGTATGGGAATCAGAAGGCTTCGATCTGAAGACGCTGGATTTGCCGGAAGAGCAGAACAAGTTGATCGAGGCAGTAGCGGCGGCGAATCCACGAACCATTGTTGTGCTCGAGACCGGGAGTCCAGCTACGATGCCGTGGGTGGATAAGGTCGCGGGAGTCATTGAGGCGTGGTATCCGGGCATTCGGGGCGGTGAGGCGCTGGCGAACATCGTGGCGGGTAAGGTTAATCCCAGCGGCAAGCTAGCGATTACTTTTCCGAAGAGCGATGCTGACCTGCCGCATCCCAAACTGGTTGCGCCTCCGCCGCTGTCGGATCTGAAGTTCCCGGGGCCGGGTGGTGACGTTGGTAGTTTCAGGTCTGCGATGGCGAAAGGGCTGCCGGCATTTCAGGTTTACTACGATGAGAAGTTGAAGGTTGGCTACAAGTGGTACGACGCGGAAAAGAAGGCCGTGCTGTTTCCGTTTGGGCACGGGCTGTCGTATACAACATTTGCGTACTCGGGCCTCTCGGTCAGCGCCGAGGACGCGCCCACGGTTTCGTTCACAGTCAAGAACACTGGAGCACGCGCGGGCACTGAAATTGCGGAGGTCTATTCTTCCCTACCCGAAGCGGCGGGAGAACCTCCGAAGCGTTTGATCGGATGGAGCCGGGTGGAACTGGCTCCCGGCGAATCCAAACAAGTTTCCATTTCCGTTAGCCGCGAACGGCTGAGCATTTATGACGAAGCGACGGATAGCTGGAAATTGGTTCCTGGGTCCTACACCGTGATGGTCGGAGGCTCGTCGCAGGATCTGCCACTGCGCAAGGAGATAACGCTGCACTGAAGTCCAAAAAATCCCCACTTCTGGCAAAACCGGCCAGATGTGGGGCACCAGATCTGCCCTCGACCTGGGAATGATCATCGAAGAAAGAGATCGCTTCCAGTTGAAATTGTGATTGGCCTTGCTGATAGCGGTGTGAAAGACTACGCCGCATGTGTGACTCCTCAGGGCGGCGGTCGCGAGCCAACATTACGCTCGACGTCTATCTTCGCCTGACCCGCATGTTCGTCTGCTGCGGTCCGCCTGCTGAGCGATAGTTCTGTCCTTTGCTGTACTCCATTTCAAACCATTCAGGGGTAGGTGTCCGATGAACCAGACCGTTCTTTGGGAAGAGACCATTCAGTCGGGAGCTTCATGGTCGCATGTGCTAAAGCGAGGTACGGCGCTGCGCCTGACTGACCTTGACGGCGGCGCCAACGTGGGCGGAATTTTTTACAACTTCGAGTGTCCGACCGAGCGCTACAACATGCCCGACACGCTGAAGGCACAACACATCGCGCGGCTGACTTCGGGGTTCGTCTTGTATTCGGATATGGGGCGGATTCTGCTGTCCGTAACTGGGGACACGGTCGGATGGCATGATCCGATGGGCGGCACTTCGAACCGGAAGTTGATCGAGGCGAAGTACGGGGCGTCCAGCTATCAAAAAGATCGCAACGACTATCACAAGAATGGCCGTGACAGTTTTCTGGTGGAACTCGGCAAGTGGGGGCTCGGGCCTCGCGACCTTGTGGCGAACGTGAATCTCTTCAGCCGTGTTGACGTGTCGGACGATGGAACGATGAGCTTCGCGCCGGAAAATTCGAAGGCTGGGGACTCTATTGATCTGCGCGCCGAGATGAACGTGTTGATCATTCTCAATACCTGCCAGCATCCGCTCGACCCGAATCCGAAGTATCAGCCGAAGCCGGTGCAGGTTTCGATTCGCCAGGTAGCGGCTCCGGCGACGGACGATCTGTGCCGGGTTTCGCGGCCTGAGAACGGGCGAGGCTTCACCCTGACCGAACGATATTTCATGTGAGGAGGCGACGATGAGCGCCACGATTACGAGCGGCAAGATTTTGGTAGAAAGCAAACTGCGTGCAGACGCGGCGATCTACCGGCATGTGATCAACGCGGGTGACCCGTGGATCTACGAGATCAAGCAGGGACAATATTTCCGTATCGTCGATCTGCATGGCAATCAGGCGGTCGATACGCTCTTTTATAACGCGCACGACTACTCCGACCGCTACAGCGCGCAGGACACGATTCAATACCAACGCAATATCTATCTGACAACGGGGACGAAACTGATGTCGACGGCGGGGACTGTCTTGCTGACGATCGTTGCCGATACCTGCGGGCGTCATGACACGCTTGGTGGAGCGTGCGCGAACGAAAGCAACATGGTTCGCTATGCGATTGAAAAGCGCCACATGCATGCATGCCGCAGCAGCTTTCTGAAAGCGGTGACTGAGTGGGATCACGGGATGTCGAAGCGGGATATCACCAGCAACATCAATTTCTTCATGAATGTCCCGGTTACGCCGGAAGGCAAGTTGACGTTCGAAGACGGCATTTCGGACCCCGGCAAGTATGTCGAGATGCGAGCTGAAAACGATGTGCTGGCGCTGATCAGCAATTGCCCGCAGTTGAACAATCCGTGCAATGCGTACAATCCCACACCGGTTGAAGTCATGATCTGGGCTGCGGAGCCATAATGCTCCGCAAAGTTCTCATCGCGAATCGAGGCGCCATTGCGTGCCGCGTGATTCGCACCCTCCGCAAAATGGGCGTCGGTTCGGTTGCGGTTTATTCCGAGGCGGATCGCCATTCTCTTCACGTGGAGCAGGCGGACGAGGCGGTCTGCATCGGTCCACCTGCGGCTGCGCAAAGCTATCTTTCCATTCCAGCAATTCTGAAGGCGGCTAAGGAGACCGGCAGTGAGGCGATTCATCCTGGGTACGGTTTTCTCAGCGAGAATGCTGGCTTTGCAGAAGCATGTGCCTCGGCGGGAGTGGTGTTCATCGGCCCAACTCCGCGGCAGATGCGGGGTTTCGGGCTGAAGCATACGGCGCGGGAAATTGCGGCGACAAACGGCGTGCCGATGTTGCCGGGCACCGGCGTGCTGAAAAATGTCGATGCGGCTCTCAAAGCTGCCGAAGCCGTGGGATATCCGACGATGCTGAAAAGCACGGCGGGTGGAGGCGGAATCGGAATGCGTTTGTGCGCATCTCCGGAAGAGTTGCGAGAGGCTTATGAGGCGGTCTCGCGGCAGAGTCAGGCTAGCTTCGGCAGCAGCAACTTGTATCTTGAGCGTTTCGTTACCGCCGCGCGGCATATCGAGGTGCAGATCTTCGGCGATGGGCGGGGATCGGTGATTGCACTGGGCGAACGTGACTGCTCAATTCAGCGGCGCAATCAGAAAGTGATCGAGGAGACTCCCGCGACTGGGTTGCGCGACGACATTCGCACGAGGCTGCTGGAGATGGCGGTGCTGCTGGGCAAGGCGGTACGGTATCAGTCAGCGGGTACCGTGGAATTTATCTACGACAACGCTAGTGACGATTTCTATTTCCTCGAAGTGAACACTCGGCTTCAGGTTGAGCACGGAGTCACGGAGGAAGTGACCGGCGTCGACCTTGTTGAATGGATGGTGAGACTCGCTGCCGGCGACATGCCTGCACTTGAAAGTATCGAGATCCGACCGAACGGATCTTCTATCCAGGTGCGTGTTTACGCGGAGGATCCCGCTCGGAGCTTTCAGCCGAGTGCGGGCCGCCTGATGCATGTTCGCTGGCCGGAGCGCGCGCGCGTTGAGACGTGGGTGGACTCCGGGACTGAGGTCACGCCGTTCTACGATCCGATGCTGGCGAAGGTGATCGTGCGTGGAGCAGATCGGGGCGAAGCGATCGAGAAGCTTCGTGCAGCGCTCGGAGAAGCTGAGATTTTCGGGATCGAGACCAACGTTTCGTATCTGCAACAGATCTGCCACAGCGAAGACTTTGCCGCCGGAGGGCTCACAACTTCTTTTCTGAAGACCTTCCAGTATATGAGGCACGCGATCGACGTTGTGGAACCGGGAACACAAACGACGATTCAGGATTATCCCGGGCGGTTGGGGTATTGGCATGTGGGCGTGCCGCCTTCCGGGCCCATGGACACCCTCGCTTTCCGGTTGGCCAATCGGCTCGTCGGAAATCGCGATGACGCTGCCGGACTGGAAATGACCCTTACGGGTCCGACGCTCCGTTTTGCGTGCGAAGCTACCGTCGCTCTGACCGGTGCGGATTTTAGTGCGCGGTTGAATGGAGATCCGGTACCGCGATGGCAGGCAGTTCCGGTCAAGGCGGATTCGCTGCTCGAACTGGGAAGCGCTCAGAATTCTGGCGCTCGAGCCTATCTTACGGTTGCGGGCGGAATCGACACGCCGCTGTATCTCGGCAGTCGCTCGACGTTTATCCTGGGAAAGTTCGGCGGGCAAGGGCGCGTGCTGCGCGCCGGAGATGTGCTGCACCTCAGCGACGCAGGTTCAATTCCATGTGAGTTGACCAAGCTCTCGGAAAACGCAACGCCGAAGTACGGCCGCGAGTGGGTAATCGGAGTTCTGTACGGGCCGCACGGTGCGCCAGATTTCTTCACACCAGAAGACATTGAGATGTTCTTCTCGACGGCGTGGAGAGTACACTACAACTCCGATCGCACGGGCGTGCGGCTGATCGGCCCAAAGCCGCGCTGGGCGCGGAAAGACGGAGGAGAGGCCGGGCTACATCCGTCAAACATCCACGATAACGCTTATGCGATTGGCACGGTGGACTTCACCGGGGACATGCCGGTGATTCTTGGGCCTGATGGGCCGAGTCTCGGCGGGTTCGTTTGCCCGGCGACCATCGTCGAGGCGGAAATCTGGAAGATGGGGCAGCTTAAAGCGGGCGACCTGGTGCGATTCCGGCGACTTTCCGCGGTGCAGGCAGAAGAGTTGCGACTACGAGTTGAGCGATGCGTCGAAACGCTCTCGGGCCCTCTCGCTAATTTGCCAGAGCGTGTCAATGAAGATGCAGTGATCAGCAATAAGCCTGCTACGTATGGCGCTCCGGCGGCTGTATGCCGCGCTGACGGGGATCGGTATCTCCTGATCGAGTACGGTCCGAACGTGCTTGATCTAAATTTGCGAATTCGCGTACACGCGTTAGAAGAGCGCCTGAGGGCCGTGAATCTTCCTGGGATCATCGACATTACTCCGGGCATCCGCTCTCTGCACATACACTACCACGCGCGCCTGAGGCGAGAGAAATTGCTTGAGGCGCTGGACGACTGCGAGCGCCGTATCCCAGATCTTGACAACATTACCATCGAGTCGCGCGTGGTGCATCTGCCGCTCTCGTGGGACGATCCCGCAACGCAGCTCGCGATCCGAAAATACATGCAGAGTGTGCGGCCGGACGCGCCCTGGTGTCCGAGTAACATCGAGTTCATTCGCCGCATCAATGGGCTCAACTCGATTGATGATGTGTACCGGATTGTGTTCGGAGCGAGCTATCTGGTACTGGGTCTCGGCGACGTGTATCTCGGCGCTCCTGTGGCGACGCCTGTCGATCCGCGTCACCGGTTGGTGACGACCAAATACAATCCGGCGCGTACATGGACTGCGGAAAATTCGGTAGGGATCGGCGGAGCGTATCTGTGTGTGTACGGCATGGAAGGGCCGGGGGGATATCAATTTGTCGGCCGTACGGTGCAGATGTGGAACACATTTCATTCGACTACGGAGTTTCCGGCGGGCACGCCTTGGCTGTTGCGGTTCTTTGATGAGTTGAGATTTTATCCGGTGAGCGCGCAGGAGTTGCTGGAAATTCGCGAGGGATTTCCGCGGGGGCAGTATCCGCTGCGGGTTGAGCCGCGGGAGTTCCGGTTGCGCGAGTATCACGCGTTTCTGAAATCGATCAAAACGGAAGCCGAGGCGTTTAAAAAGCATCAGCAGGCGGCATTCGAGGCGGAACGCGAACGGTGGGCTGCAGCGGGACAGGCCGAGTACATCGAGCCGCCCGATGCGGCTGGACCTGCCGCCGAGGCAGATGTTCCCGAAGGGTGTTCGCCGGTGCGTTCGCCGATTTCGGCGAGCGTGTGGAATGTCGCGGTCGAGGCGGGACAGCGCGTGGAAGCGGGACAAAAACTCATGATTCTCGAAGCGATGAAGACGGAAATTGCAGTGACCGCGCCGAGAGCCGGGATCGTGCACAGCTTGGCCTGCGCGGCGGGGGCGCTGGTATCGGCCGGGGAGACGTTACTGCTTCTGGCAGAGGCGGCTGCGTGAAACCGATAAGCGAGTTCCCAATGCAGATAGCCGCGCTCTACGAGCGCCTGCACACCGAACCGCTCAATCCTGTTTGGATTTCGCTTGTCCCGCGAGACGTCGCTTTGGAGCGGGCACGGGAAATCGAGAGTCATCCGGAGTGGCCGCTCGCGGGGAAGACGTTTGCGGTGAAGGACAACTTTGACGTCGCGGGCATGACGACCACCGCGGGCTGCCCGGCATACAGTTATCGAGCTGAGAAGACCGCGAGCGTAGTGCACCGACTACAGGAAGCCGGAGCACTCCTGATCGGCAAAACAAATATGGATCAGTTCGCGACCGGGCTGGTCGGAACGCGCACGCCATACGGGGCCTGCGCAAGCGTCTTCGATTCGCGTTACATCTCGGGTGGATCGAGTTCGGGCTCTGCGGTGGCGGTTGCGAAGAAACTCGTTGATTTCTCTCTGGGCACGGATACCGCAGGGTCGGGTCGCGTGCCTGCGGCTTTCAACGGTTTGATTGGATTGAAGCCTACTCGCGGACTGCTCAGCACGCACGGAGTGGTCCCAGCATGCCGCAGTCTCGATTGTGTGTCGATCTTTGCAGGGAACTGCGCGGAAGCACATGAAATCTGGCGTGTCGCTCGAGGATTGGACCCGGCAGATCCATTTTCGCGAGAACCCCGAGCGGGAGAGGGCGCCGCGCCGTGGCTATACTCCGACTTTCGCTTTGGTGTGCCTTCGCCTGACCAGCTTGAATTCTTCGAAGATGACGAAGCCGAGCAGCTCTACTGGGCGACGGTCGAAACGCTGCAAAGGATCGGAGGCGAGAAGATAGAAATCGATTTCACTCCCTTCCGCCGATGTGCAGAGTTGCTGTACGGCGGAGCCTGGGTGGCCGAGCGACTTGCGGCAATCAAAGACTTCTTCGCCGATCACGCCGCGGAAATGGATCCGGTGGTTCGTGGCATTATCGGGGGGGCTGCCAAGCAGTCAGCGGTGGATGCGTATGAGGGCGAATATCGGCTGCGTGAGCTATGCATGGAAGCTGAGAAACAGTGGCGCGAAATGGATGTTCTCGTTCTCCCTACGACTGGAACGATCTATACGCACGAGCAGATCGCCGATGATCCAGTAAAGCTGAACACCAATCTTGGTTACTACACAAACTTCGTCAACCTGATGGACTTGCCGGCGGTCGCGGCGCCGGCGGGATTTCGTTCGAGCGGTCTGCCCTTCGGAATTTCCTTCATCGGTCCTGCGTTCTGCGACGAAGCCTTGCTCGCGATAGCCCACCGGTACCTCGGTGGAACCACCCCGCTGGCCGAAGAGTGTCCGGGGTGTGTGGAAGTCGCGGTGGTCGGGGCGCACCTCAGCGGAGAGTTGTTGAATTCGCAGTTGACCGAGCGAGGAGCGCGCCTGCTGAAGACCTGCCGCACGGCGACGGACTATCGTCTCTATGCGCTCGCCGGAAGTGTGCCGCCGAAGCCCGGTTTGATTCGCGACATAGACTTCCGCGGGCCGGGCATCGAGGTGGAGGTGTGGGCGATGCCGGAAGACCGCTTCAGCGGTTTCGTGGCGGCAATTCCGCCGCCGCTTGGGATTGGCACGATTACGCTCGACAACGGCGATGCAGTGAAATGCTTTCTGTGTGAGCCTCATGTTCTGTCAGGCACGAAGGAGATCACACACTTCGGCGGCTGGCGAGCATACATGGCGTCCATCGAAATCTTCAATCCTGGCGATTGAAAATTCCGCATCTTGCTAAATCTTGAATCGAACCGATGCAAAATTTGCCTTCGATTCGCGTTGTGGCAGAACGCTAGAATCCAAGCACCATGGATGGATTCATAGGAACCATGCGACGCGGCATTCTTCTGCTTTGCGTCTTTCTGTCAATTCCTGCTTTTGCCCAGAAGCCTAGTTTTACGGTGGGCTGGTCGATCTATGCCGGGTGGACGCCGTATCACTACATGCAGAAGTCGGGCCTGCTGAAGAAGTGGGCTGACAAGTACGGCATCACGATTAAAGTGCAGCGGTTTGATTATGCGCCGTCACTCGACGCATTCGTTGGGCGCAACATCGATGCTTGCACCATGACCAATATGGAAGCGCTCGACATGCCGGCAGCATCGGGCGTGCCGACCACGGTCATCCTGATCGGGGACTATTCCAACGGGAACGATGCTCTTCTCGTGCGCAATGGCCTGCAGATGAAGGATCTTGCCGGGAAGAAGATGCTGCTGGTCGAGAAGACAGTTTCGGAATATTTGTTTGACCGCGCGCTGACGCTCAACTCTTTACGCGACCAGATCAGCAAGGTGCGGATGATCAATACCTCGGACTCCGACATCCAGTCAGCTTTCATTAGCGATTCCAGCGTTGCTGCTGTCGTGACGTGGAAGCCGATGGTCTCTCAGATTGCTCAACAGAAAGGGATCCATTCGCTGTTCAACTCATCGCAGATTCCGGGGGAGATCCTTGACCTGACGGTAGTGCGCAACGATGTGTTGGACCGCGCGGATGGCTCTGGAAAGAAATTTGCGATGGCTCTTGCCGGCGCGTGGTACGAGATGATGGCGCTGATGTCGGCGCAGGGGCCGGCGGCTGACAAAGTTCTCGGTGCAATTGCCGAAGGATCGAGCGATACGCTCGCGTCTTACAAGGAGCAGCTCAGCACGACCAAAATGTTCTTCCAGCCGCAAGCGGCCGCTTCGTTCGGGAAGTCAGGCGACCTGAAACAGAAGATGGCACTGGTGCGGCAGTTCTGCTTTGATCACGGACTGCTCGGCAAGAACATCGGTTCGGTCGACGATGTTGCGATCCGGTATCCGGATGGAAGTGTGCAGGGCAAGCAAGACCGGGTGCGGTTGAGTTTCGATACGGCGTACATGCAGATGGCTGCGGAGAGCAAGTTGTAGGAGCGAAATCCCCACTTCTGGAAAAACCGGCCAGAAGTGGGGCACCCTTCATGTCGATCAGTTTCCAACTCGTGCACGCGAAGCCGAACCGGGTCACGACGATTGTGTTCTCGTGGATGCTGTTCGCGGTAGGCCTCGGGCTCTACTTCTACACCTCACAGAAGCGGCACCAGGACAATCCTGAAGACCGGATCATGCCGACCGTGACACAGATGTTTCACGGGATGAGCGATGCTTCGACGAAACCTGCGGAGGACGACGATTCCACACTGCCCGAAAACGCTTCCTTGCGGCAGCGGTTCTTCGCGAGCATGCTTTGGAAGGACACACTTGCGACTTCGCGGCGGTTCATCTACAGCATCCTGCTGTTGATTCCGGCGGTGTTACTCGGGCTGCACATGGGGCTGTTTCCTTACGTCGGCGTCGTCTTCCTGCGGTTCATCCTCTTCTTCGACAAGATCGTGGCTTTGTCACTGCTGCCGATTCTTTTCATCGTGTTTGGGATCGACGAATTGTCGAAGATCATGCTGATCGTGATTGGCGTGACGCCGACGATCATTCTCGACACTTTCAATCTGACGAAGGGCGTGCCAAGCGAGCAGGTTGTGAAAGCCTTCACTCTCGGGGCGAGTGACTTCGACGTGGCTTACAGGGTGGTGATGCGGCAGATCATGCCGCGCGTGCTTAATAGCATTCGACTGAATTTGAAAGCAGTCATGCTCTTCCTGTTCGCGGGGGAAATGATCGCATCGACCGACGGGCTGGCTTACCGGATCGCACTGCTGCGGCGGCACATGGGGATGGACGTGATCATTCCGTACGTTCTTTGGGTGGCGCTACTGCTGTTCGTGGTCGATCTTGCGATGCGGCTGGCCAACCGCAAACTTCATCCCTGGTTTCAGGAGGCCTGATTCCGATGGCGCTGATTGAAATCCAAAACTTGTCGGTCGCTTACGGAGCGCCATCGCGGCCAGTGTTGACGAATATCGATATAACGATCGAAGAAGGTGAATTTGTCTGCGTGCTGGGCCAGACGGGGTGCGGGAAGTCGACGCTGCTGAAGATGATTCTTGGCGCTGAGTCGCCGGCGGGCGGTCGCATTCTGATCGACGGCGTGGAGCATAAGCAGCCGGACCGAACACGCGCCTATGTGCCGCAGAAATATTCGCTGTTTCCCGACAAGACCGTTCTTGACAACATCACGTTCGGGCCGGAGGTTAGCGAGTTCAACATGTTCGCGCGGTTCACGCCGCGGTTCGTGCGTCGGCGACGGGAGATCCGGGACGAGGCAATGCGCTATATACACCGGATTGGATTACATGAACGCGACGCGCGGAAGTATCCGTACCAGCTTTCCGGAGGTATGCAGCAGCGCGTGGCAATTGCTCAGGCGTTGGCTACGCATCCGCGCATTCTGTTGATGGACGAGGCTTTCAGCGCGCTCGATCCCGGGACGCGGAAAGACATGCAGCGGCTGATCCGGCAACTGTGGCGCGATACGGGTGTCACGGTGCTCTTCGTTACGCATAACACGCAGGAAGCGCTCCACCTGGGCAGCCGCGTGATTGTGCTGGCGAAAGAGAGTCCGGATGCAGGGGCGCAGGTGGCGATGGACCTGTCGGTGCCGGAGCCATGCCATGAACATCAGATCCCGATGCTGGTGCATCATCTGGAACATGCATCGGGGAGTGCGCGGGCGCCGGAAGTACCGGTGTTTGCGACGGCATAGGATTCAGCAATGAGCAGTGAGCTTGGATCGATGAGCTCGCTCCGCTTCGCTGCACAGCCGAAGGCGGCTGTCCCCACATGGATCTTGGTGGCTTCCACACTCGAGATCTCTCGAGTTCATGACAGAAAAAGGCACGACTTTTCAGTCGTGCCTTAATGTCTGGCTAAGATCGCGATTCGTTCCCATTCAATTTAGAACTCGTAGCGTAAGGCGAACTGCATTACGCGGGGGTCGCCTACGGCCTGGAATTCTCCGAAGGTGCCGGGGGCCTGGAGGCTCAGGCTTGGGTTCGAGTAATTCACGTTATTAAACACGTTGAAGGCTTCGGCGCGGAACGTGATGCGCTGTCCTTCCCAGGGGAGTAGGAAAAGCTTTACGACTGCCATGTCACTGAGGAACATTCCGGGAAGGCGAAGGACGGCGCGCTCTCCGGTATGTCCGGGGAGTTCGTCGACGAAGTTGTTGGAGACTGAGGTGTTGCTGAACATGCTGGGATTTCCGTTTTCGTCGGTGTGGACCCCGGCGGAAACGGGGCCGGTGGCAATCGCGAGAGAGCTTAACCAGTAGTTGGCGTTGTAGGCCAGGGCTCCGCCGACTGTGGTGGGAACGCCGGAGTGATAGCGAAAGAGACTGCTGATCTGCCATCCACCAACGATTTCTTCGAGCCATCCGTGAGCGCCGGAGAGGAGCGCGCGTCCGCGGCCGATGGGCAGGGGATAAAGAACGTTGGCGGTGACGTTGTGGCGCATATCGAAGTCGGAGGAGCCGCGAAATTCCCGCGTATTGAAGATGTTCTGAATGGCGGCGCCTTGCTGTCCGGCGCCGGATTCGGCAGCCGAGCCGTCGTCGATGGCATGCGACCAGGTGTAGTTGAAGTCGAAGGTGAGGCCGCTGGTCAAGCCGCGGCGGGCGGAGAAAGTCAGGGAGTGATAGGCGGCGGTGCCGGCATTCATCCAAGTTGGCATGGAGCTGCCTTGCAGTGGGAAGAAGGTGTAGCAGCCGTACGTGGAGATTTGAGCGCAGCCGACAGGATTCGCGGTTCCCGTCCAGGTGGTGCTGGGATTGCGATCGACCGCGTGTAGGCAGTCGAGATAGCTTCCACCGTAGTCGCCATAGACACAGCTGAAGTAGTTGGCGGAAGCGCTGCCTGGGAAATCGAGGTTGGCGAGGCCGGGCCACAGGTCTTCGACGAAGGGCATCGTCGGCACCAGGCTTGGATTGGCGGCGACCTGCGGTACAGTCACGCCGGAATCGTGGAGGCGACGCAACGTCATGGCGTTCTGTTCCCAGTTGATGCCGGACTTGGGATCTTTGAAATACTCGAGCGGAGTGTAGACATCGCCTTCGAGGAGGAGACGGCGGGAGAGGCGTCCGGCGTATCCAATCTCGAAGGTGATCTTACCCGGAAGCTCTCGCGCGAAGCTGGCGTTGAAGACATAAGAATAAGGAGGCTTCAGGTTGGGGGCGATGCCCATGAACTCGCCGGCGATGGCGGCGATGTTGGGAGGCGTGATGGGAAACGTTTCGGCGGCAGGCGGAGTCAGAACTGGAGCGGCGCCGTTGTAGCGCGGGCTGGTAGAGAAGCTATAAGAGGTTGGGAAATTGCCGGACGTGGCCATGCCGATGGATCCGTACTGATCGTATTGGGTGATGAGGTCGCTGCCGAAGCGATCGTAGACCATCGCGGCACCGACACGGAGTGCGCCTTGCTCTCCGAAGATCTTGCCAAGTAGGCCGTTGTTCTTCGAGGGGGAATACGCGATTCCAATGCGGGGGGCGAAGTTGAGATTCGAAGGACCCCACCATGTGGGCTTGCCGTTGACGGGGCCGTTGAGCGCCCACTGCAAGGTGGCGTTGGGCATCTGGTTCTGCGGGATGCCTTGCGCTTGCAGCGCGTTGCGCTCGGCGAAGTACTTCGTAAGCGGAACTGTGGAGGTAACTTGCAGTCCGTGCGATTCATAGGGCGGACGGAAGTTCTCATAGCGCAGGCCGAAGTTAAGGGTGAGCGAGTGCGTGACCCGGAATGTGTCTCCGGCGTAGAGAGAAAAATCGTGCTCGATGAAGGAGCGCACTTGCGGTGTGCCCGCCGACAGGTAGTTGCCGCTGCGATCGAAGAGATCGGTGTGGAAGTCGTCGTTGACCAGGCCGAGGAGAACGCCCATACCGTTGGCCACTGACGTGAAGTCACTCAGGACTGGGTTGGATCCGAATATCTCTGGGTGTTGTTGCATGTAGGCTGGCACCGTGCCGGTCGGCCCGGAGATGTCGGCTCCGAGGCCGATCAGTTCGGTGGAGCCGTATCCGTAGCGAGCAAAGGATGTGGCATAGGAACTGGTGTTGTTGTGGATGATGCTGAAGCCACCACCGGCCGTGAGAGTGTGCTTTCCTTTCACCCAGGTGATCCCGTCATTGAGGTTCACGGTGGGCAAAACTTGCGAGGACGGGCGAGCGTAAGGATTGAGGAGCGGGTCGAGACTGGTCTGAAACAGCAGCGGGCCCGTTTGTCCGCTAAAGGATTGGCCGAAGCGCGTGTAGCCGAAGTTCACGACGTTGATGAGGCTGGAGCTGAGGATCGCGGTGTATTGCGCGGCGAACCCTTTGCTATTGTCCCGCAGAGTTGAAGCAGGGAGCTGGCCAGGGAATTGGGCTGGGATCTGGTCGTCCGTGTTATGTGCGAGAGTGCTGCGCAGGCTAACGGTGTGCTTTCCAGCACTGTCGACGTGCAGGTCGATCTTTCCGACAATCGCTCGATCACTGCGATGAAATGGAGCGTTGAAACGGTAGCCGCTGAAATTCAATCCACCATCTTCGCCGAAAGAGGGATTGTTGCCAGTGGGATATTGCTGCAGGACAGGGAGAATGGAAGCGTTGGGACCGACGGCTAAGGGATCGACTTGCTGGACTTGAGCGGGAGTAAGAGTGTAGATCTTGACCGGGTCGCCTGGCTGACAAACGCCCAATGAATCGTTGCACGCTCCCAAGGTGAATGTGCCTGCCCGGAGCGCATCGGATGGGACGGCGCGAACTTGAGAGACACCGCTGGCATCCTGGCGCTGCTCGTAGTTAAAGAAGTAGAAGATACGGTTGGGAATGATTTTTCCGCCGACGGAGGCTCCGAATTGGTTCCGAACGAGCGGCGTGCGCGCAACTCCGGCGTGGTTGTTGAACCAGGAGTTGGCGGCGAAGAAGGTGTTTCGGTTGTATTCGTAGAGAGAGCCGTGAAGCTGGTTGGTTCCGCTTTTGGTGAGGAGAGAGACTTGACCGCCCGAGGAGCGGCCGAGGTTCGGACCTTCGCCGG
>Ga0209580_10000094_pt1 | contig 69136 bp, 61 predicted proteins | sample Coa_R1_5_FD_187153 | JGI IMG/M metagenome (GOLD analysis project Ga0209580, IMG submission 187153) | Surface soil microbial communities from Centralia Pennsylvania, which are recovering from an underground coalmine fire - Coalmine... | ecosystem: Environmental > Terrestrial > Soil >... | reverse complement strand
GTAGAGGTTGTAATTGGGCTGGAGGCTGATGTAGCTCGCGAATTTACCGGTTCGGCTGGCTGCCAGCGATTGCGCGATCCGCCCGGCGGTAAAGTTGGAGCAGCCGATAGCCCGCACTTTCCCCTGCTCCACCAGTTGCGAATACGCTTCCAGGGTTTCTTCGACCGGCGTCGTGGGATCGTCGCGGTGCGACTGGTATAGATCGATGTAGTCGGTTTGCAGGCGCCGCAAAGAGTCTTCGACTTCGCTCAGGATGTACGTCTTCGACAATCCCTTTTTGCCGGCAACCTCGGAGCCCACCTTGGTGGCGATGATCACCTTCCCGCGATTCTTGCGGCTCTTCAGCCAGGCGCCGATTACGGTCTCCGACTCTCCGCCTTTATGCCCGGGCGCCCAGGTCGAGTAGCTGTCGGCAGTATCGACAAAGTTGCCGCCCGCGGCCAGAAAAGCGTCCAGCAGCTTGTGCGAAGTGGCTTCATCGGCGGTCCAGCCAAAAACGTTGCCGCCCAGGCAGAGAGGTGAGACTTCCAAGTGGCAATGGCCGAGCCTGCGGTTTTGCATGAGTTGCGCTCCTGTAGGAATTAGATGAATATCAGTGGTCTGCGCGAGGAAACGCTGCCATTTGCTCACTGCTGGTGTTCTTATGGGTTCTTAGGCTTCGGCCGGGCGTAATTCTCCATCTCCGCTGTCCAGCGCAGGAATCGTCCCAACTGCTTTCTTTCCCGGACCATAAACCCCCAGAACTCCAGAAAGCCGATCTTGTCCATCTTCAGCCCGGAGTAGGTCTCCATGCGCCATTTCAGATAGGGGCTGCGCCACGGCGCGAGATGATGGCCGCGCGTTGCGTTCCACATAAAGCGAACGAGTTGACGCATGGAAAGAGTATAGCGGAGCGGCTAAGCCACTCCGCGTTAAGCGCTAATCCGGCTGAGTGTTGAATGCGAGTGCAGTCGTGCTCAGGACAGCACGAGCGTGATCTCAGCGCCCTTGTCAGCTCCCGCCAGGCGCGCGGCGGCGCCTTTGTTAGCTGAGATTTCGAGAAACCCCGAGCTGCCCACCACCGCGAACAACTCTCCGGGCGCGCCGTCGCTATAGCTGGTGCACAGCTTGGTGACTTCGGTCTTTCCCACCGTCAGTTTGAATGATTGCGCGGTGCGATCAAACAGTTGGGGAACGTCCTGGGCGGTAATGTTGGTGATCAGGTTCCCGAACTTATCGCTCTTCAACACCACCGCCTTCCAGGTGTTGGGTCCGGCGGCTTTAGGCCGGGGAGCGGCAAAGCGGACGTAGTCGGTGATCTCGTCGCCAAATTTGGCAGGGTCCACGCCTTTGCTGAGATAGGCGGCCACGGGGGCGAAGATGTCGCGCCCATGGAAGGTGTTGCTGACCGGGGTGTGGAAATAGTGCTCGGCTGAGATGTGCCGCACCAGCACGCGCTCCTCACGCTGGTAGACCAGCGAAAGCACTCCGTTGTCGGGAGCCAGAAAGTAATAAGTGCCCACGCTGGCCAGGATCGGCCGGCGCGCGCTGCCTACTCCGGGATCGACCACCACGACGTGAACCGTGTCCTTGGGGAAATAGCTGTAGGCCTGGGAGATGGCGATGGCGCCGTCCAGAACGTCGAACGACTGAACGCCATGGGTGATGTCCACGATCACAGCCGTGGAATGAATGCCGTAAATCACCCCTTTCATCGCGCCGACATAGTGCTCATTGAGACCGAAGTCGGTCGTCAGGGTGATCAGTCGCTGTATAAGCACAATAATCCCCGCAGGGTCTAAGGTAATGGGCGAAGGTAGCGCGCAGCTTTGCCCCAAGTCAAGTTACCTTCGCGGATGACAGCTGTCGGGTCTCTATCCGCGCCATCTTCTTGAGCCCACAGACGCTGTTCTGAATCCAGAAATTTTTTCCCAAAAAGGCGCTGAAACCAGAGTAGTCGGTTAGGTTTTGGTAAACAGATTTGGCCGATGAAGAAACGCGCATAGGCTTGGCTGGAGGTTGTATGGCAAGGGAAGAGGGGCGATCGTCATTCAGGTGGCTCATTGGGGAATCTCCCCAGATGCAGAGGCTGTTGCGAAGCGTCGCCCGCGCGGCTACCGGCCGGTATCCGGTGTTCCTGGTAGGGGAGACAGGTACGGGAAAAGGCCTGATCGCCCGCAGCATTCACAGCCAGGGCTTATTTCCCGAGCGGCCGTTCGTTGTCGTGGACTGCGCCGCGGCTCCGCACCTGGTGGCCAGCCAGCTCTTTGGGCAAGCCCGCGAAGAGTTATTGTGCACCTCCGGAACCTTATACCTGGATGAAGTCTGGGCACTCCCACCGGCCATTCAGGCGAAGCTGGTTCGGGTCCTGCAGGAACGCGAACTGCGTCCCGCCCTGCGGCCCCATCCCACGCCTTTCGAAGTCCGTATCATCGTTGGGTCCACGCGGGATCCGGAGAGCGCCATCCAGCAGGGAACCTTCCGCCGCGACCTCTATTCCCGGCTCAACGCCGTTTCCCTTCGCGTCCCGGCGCTGCGGGACCGAAAAGAAGACATTCCCCTGCTGGGCGAACACTTCCTGCAAAAATTTGCCGCTTTACGCGCAGCCAAGTACACCATCGGCCCGGAGGTGATGCAGATCCTCACGACCTATCACTGGCCGGGAAACCTGCGCGAATTGAAGGAGTGCATGGAATACGCCGGGGCTGCCTGTTCCGGGTCCGTAATAAAGGCAGACGACCTGCCTTTACATATTCAAAGCACCAGTCCCGGCGCTGCGACAGGCGATGTTCTTATGCCCGGCCGCATCCTGCCTCTTGCCGAAGTCGAGAGACAAACCATCCTGAAAGCCCTGGAACGCCTGAACGGCGACAAAGTCATGACGGCCCGAGTCCTGGGCATTGGCAAGACTACGCTGTATCGCAAGCTGAAGGAGTACAGCTCGGGCAGTGCGGTCATGGGTCCGGCGGTTACCGACCAGTAGCCTGCCTAATTCGCCGGCATTCTGAGACAACTCGCTCTCTGCAACCAGCTTCTCACGGGGAGGAGAGAAGAACACGCATGCTATGGACCATTTTTGCGATTTTGATCATTCTGTGGCTTCTCGGCTGGGGTTTTCACATTGCCGGTAGCTTGATACACCTGTTGCTGGTGATCGCGCTCATCGTAGCCGTAATCAACCTGGTCACCGGGCGACGAACCGTCTGAAGCACGATAAGGCGCTTCCTGGCGCCGGGTGGGGAGTTGCGCGCCGGCCGCTTGCAAGGGCGGAGCGCGCAGCTGTCATTCAAACCACGGGGTTGTACTCACAAGACATCCTAAGTACCTCGGGCCGATTCTAACCCAACAGTTCCAGTGCTATACGGAACAGCCCAGCGACGGGAGTCCCAGGAAGATGGCCGTAACCCAGACCGAAGTGCTTCAGTGTGCTGTGCCCCATTCACCCCCGGAAAGGGAGGAATTGGAGCGGCGCATCCAGGAACTCGGCGAATGGTTCCACAATCTCAACCTGCACGGCGTCTCGACCGCTCCGCATCATTTTCTTGGTGATTTTCCCAACGTAAAGTGGAAGCGGATCGCCGCCCAGATTCCCCAGGATCTCAGCGGAGCTACGGTCCTGGATATCGGCTGCAACGCCGGCTTTTACAGTATGGAATTAAAGAGACGCGGGGCCGCGCGGGTCCTCGGCGTCGACGTCGACGATCGCTACCTGAATCAGGCCCGCTTTGCCTCCCAGTTGATGGACCTGGAGGTGGAATTCCTCAAGTGCTCGGTCTACGACGTCGATCAGATTCCCGGGAAATTCGACTACGTCCTTTTCATGGGGGTGTTTTACCACCTGCGTTATCCGCTGTACGCCCTCGACAAGATCATCACCAAGGTGCAGGACAAGCTGGTCTTTCAGACCATGGTGCGGGGGGCCCAGACCAGCCCGCAACTGGAGGAGGACTATCACTTCTGGAACAAAGAGATCTTTCATACTGCGGATTTTCCATGCATGTACTTCGTGGAGAAAAAATACGCGGGCGATCCGACCAACTGGTGGATCCCCAACCATGGCGCGGTCGAAGCCATGCTGCGCAGTTCCGGCCTGCGCATCGAGAGCCATCCCGAGGACGAAACCTGGATATGCCGGCCTGCGCAAGCCTATCGGGACGGCAAATCCCTCCTGGAACACGAACTCGCGGGCACGTTGTAATACCGCCCGCTCGCAAGCCTGGTGCCTGAATGGTTGAAGCAGTCATGTTGTGGAACGAGCCCAACAACCTGTCCCACTGGGACTTCAAGGTAGATTCCGACTGGAAGATCTTCGCGCAGACGGTGATCGCGGCCAGCCGCGCCGTCCGCCGCGAGAATCCTGATCTGCCTCTGGTGCTGGGCGGCATTTCACCGATTGATCCGAATTTCATCGCCCTGATGAAGTCTTATGGCGTACTGGATGCGGTGGATGTCGTTGCCGTGCACGGCTTCCCCCTGGACTGGAACCACTGGAGCATTCACGAGTGGCCGAAGAAGATCGATGAGATCCGCGCTGTCACGCACAAGCCGGTATGGGTGTCGGAAGCCGGCGTCTCTTCATTCGGGGCCGAGGAAGTCCAGGTGTTTGGTTTGCAGCGCACTGCCGAGCTGCTTTTGCCGCTGGTGGAGCGCGTGCACTGGTACAGCCTGCTCGATTTGCCCGCCACATGGACAGCGACCACGCGCCACAAGGAGGCGGAAGGCAGCGCTTATTACCGGCACTACTACATGGGATTGCTGCGCGAAGACGGCAGCCCCAAGGCGGCTGCGGCCCGATTTCCACGGGGAATGGGGATCTGCCAGTGGTTTCATTTCGAAGATCACCGGCTGGAGCTGGCGGTCGAGTGGCTACGGCGCCTGCACCTGAGGCATCTGCGCACCGGCATCAGCTGGGCTGATTGGTTTCGTCCCAACGCAGAAAGCTGGTTTGACCGCCAGATGGGGGCGATTGAGCCTTTTCAGACCACGTTGACTCTGTGCTTCACCCCTGAGCACCTGGGCGTGGAACCACACTACACAAGCCCTCCGCGGCGTCCTGAAGACTTCGCTGAATTCGCCGCGTGGGCGGTCCGGAAATACGCGCCGGCAAACAAATCCGCCATGATAGGAGCCGAATCCGCATGAAGCATGTGCTGGTGACGGGCGGAGCTGGATTTGTCGGATCGCACTTGGTGGACGAGTTGCTCGCCGCCGGACATCGCGTGCGCGTTTTCGACAACCTCACCTCCCAGGTCCATGGCGTATGTATCCCTGAATATCTCTCCTCTGAAGCCGAGTTGGTGCGCGGCGACATGCGGGACGTTGATGCATTGCACCGCGCTCTAGACGGCGTGGAAGTTGTTTTCAATCTCGCAGCTGCGGTTGGAGTGGGGCAATCCATGTACGAGATTTCCCACTACATGAGTGTGAACACTCAAGGCACGGCCAACCTGCTGCAGGGATTTCTAGGGCGCAAATGCCGGGTGGAGAAGCTGATCCAGGCTTCGTCGATGTCGGCCTATGGCGAAGGCAAGTATCTTTGCGCGCAATGCGGCGACGTGGCTCCGGGCTTGCGATCCACCGGACAGCTGCGCAGGAAGCATTGGGAGCTGGAATGTCCCCGGTGCCGCGAAACGTTAAAGCCAGTTCCAACTGACGAAGGCAAGCCGATGCAGTGCAGCTCGATCTACGCCTTGTCGAAGCGCGATCAGGAGGAGATGACTCTCCTTTTCGGCCGCACCTACGCTTTCCCGGTGGTGGCTCTGCGCTTCTTTAATATCTACGGGCCCCGCCAGGCCCTATCCAATCCCTATACCGGGGTGGCCGCGATTTTTGCCTCGCGTCTGCTCAATGGCAATGCGCCGCTGGTCTTCGAGGACGGGAAGCAGATGCGCGATTTCGTGAATGTGAGCGACGCCGTGCAGGCCCTCCTGCTTTCCATGGAGCGCACGGAAGCCGACGGCCACGCCCTGAATATAGGATCGGGCAAGCCGGTCTCCATAGGAGAAGTCGCGGAAATCCTGGCTGCGGCCTTGCCCGGAGATATCGCGCCTGAGCTGACGGGGAAGTACCGGTCCGGCGACATCCGGCATTGCTTCGGGGACATCTCGGCGGCCCGCAACCTGCTGGGTTATGCGCCGCAGGTCAACCTGGCCGAGGGTATGGAAGATTTGGTTCTGTGGTTGCGTTCACAGCAACCTGAAGACCGCGCAGCGGAAGCCACGGCCCACCTCAGCACGTTTGGGCTGACGGCTTAGCTGAGCGAAACCTGAAGGAGATAGATGACAACGCCCCAGCCGCGTTCCGTGCTGATTTTCGGCGGCGCCGGATTCGTTGGCTCGAATCTGGCCTACCACCTGCTTTGCCGAACGGACTGCAACGTACATGTTTTTGACAATCTGAGCCGCAGCGGAGTGCACCGCAACCTGGAATGGCTCAAGCGGCTCTCTCACGACAGCAACCGCCTGCGCCTGACGGTGGCAGATATTCGCGATGCCGCGCTGGTGGATAAAGCGGTGGCGCAAGCCAGGGAGATCTATCATTTCGCGGCGCAGGTGGCGGTGACCAGCTCACTGACAGATCCTCGCCACGATTTTGAAGTCAACCTGGCGGGCACTTTCAACATTCTGGATGCCGCGCGCCGCAGCGGGAACAACCCGTTCCTGCTGTTTACTTCGACCAACAAAGTTTATGGCGATCTGGGGCTGGGTGAACCCGAGGTTTTGGAAAGCCACTATGCATACCCCGGACACGCCGGCGTCTCGGAATCGCAGCCACTCGACTTCCATTCTCCTTACGGCTGCTCGAAGGGCGCGGCCGACCAGTATGTGCACGACTTCGGACGGATCTACGGCATGCCCACAGTTGTGTTTCGCATGTCGTGCGTCGCGGGACCGCGGCAGCTGGGAACGGAAGACCAGGGATGGGTGGCGCACTTTCTCTACTCGGCCATGCAACGCAAGCCCGTGGTGATCTACGGCGACGGCCGCCAGGTCCGCGACGTGCTCTGCATTCACGACCTGATTCGCGCCTTCGATGCGGTGCGGCGCAATTTGCCGGTCACCGCCGGGCAGATCTACAACGTGGGCGGCGGGCCATGCAACAGCGTCTCCCTGCTGGAAGTGATCGACAGGATAGAAAAACTAACGGGTCATCGCCTGGAGTACGTTCTGCAGGGCCACCGTCGCGCGGATCAACTGGTATACATCACCGACTCGCGCAAGCTCTATCGCCACACTGCCTGGAGGCCAGAGATCAGCGTGCAAAAAACCCTCGAGCTGCTGCAGCAATTCTGGGTGGAGAGCCAGGGCGCGCCGGTGGTTCCGCAGCCCGAGCCCGTCAGCGTTCTAGACTGGACGCCGGCGGCAGGGAAGGCGGCATGAAGTTTGCGCTGGTTAACCCGCGCTGGGAGTTTGCCGGATCCACTTATTTCGGCTGCCGAGAGCCGCACTTTCCCCTGGAGTTGATGTTTGCCGCCGAACGCATCCGCGCCGCGGGCCACAAAGCTTTGCTCGTGGATGCTCATTTGAGCGATCTTAACGTGGACCAGGCCAGGCGGCGGGTGAACGCCTTCCGGCCGGACTTCCTGGTGATCCCCACTGCTCCGACTTATCTGTTCTGGCGCTGCCCGCAGCCCGAGCTGCGCGTGCCCATGAAGTGGATGCAGGGCCTGAACCAGGATGCGATCAGCGTCCTCATTGGGCCGCACGCTTCCGCGACTCCTGCCGCGGTCATGCGCAAGACCGGGTGTTCTGTAGTTCTGCGCGGCGAGGCCGACCAGACCGTCGCTGAGCTGGCCGCCCGTTCCTGGGACGAGATTGCCGGATGCTGCTTCCGCGATGGAGACCGTCTCCAGATCAGCCCCTCTTTCGGCGTCGCCGATATGAGCCCGCTGGATGCTATCGATTTTTCCGGCTACCCGGTGGAAGCTCACCGGCATTGCCACCACGTCTTTTCCGGCGATGCGAAACTGGGCGCGGAGCTGGAGTTCGCGCGCGGCTGCCCGTGGTCATGCACCTTCTGCAACAAGACCCTCTTTCGCAACAAATTTCGCGAGCGCGCTGTCGACGCTGTACTTGCCGAAGTGGACGCTCTGATCGCGCGCGGCGTGGAGTACATCTACTTCATCGACGAAGTCTTCGGCGCCGGCAAGAATACGCGGGCGCTGCTGGAAGGACTGTCGGAGCGAAGAATAAAGATCGGCCTGCAGACGCGCATCGATCTGTGGAGTGAAGAGACGCTCGATCTCCTTGGCCGCGCGCACTGCATCTCCATGGAGTGCGGCGTTGAGTCCATCACTCATGAAGGGCGCGAGGAGCTCAATAAGAACTGCCGCATCGGTACCGACCGCATCGCCGATCTTCTCCTTTTCGCGCGAAGCCGGATCCCCTGGGTGCAGGCCAACCTGATCCTGACGGAGAAAGACGATCGCGGGCAAATAAGAAGCTGGCAGGAGCATCTAAGGGCGCGGGGAGTATGGGTGAGCGAGCCTGTGCCCATGTTTCCGTTCCCCGGAAGTCCGCTGTACACGCAGACGTTCGGCGCGCCTCCTGACGACCAGGCCTGGGAGCGTGCGCATCACCACTACACGTCTGCCTTCGCCAGCAAAGGTTACAGCGACATCCAGGACCAGAAACCGGTCCCCATCGAGGAACTGGAGAATGCATATCCTGATCACCGCTGACACTGTCGGCGGTGTTTGGACATATTGCAGAGAGTTAACGGCCGGGCTGCTGAGGCAGGGGGTAACCGTAACCCTGGTCAGCTTCGGCGACCTGCCGGATACCGCGCAGACCGCGTGGATGGAGAGTCTCGCGCCGGATGAGCGCTCGCGCCTGGCTTACTACCCGACAGCCTTCAAACTGGAGTGGATGCAGGACTGCGACGGCGACATGAAAGCCGCGGCAGAGTTTCTGCTGGGTGTGATCCGCGAAAACCAGCCCGACCTCCTTCACTTCAATCAGTATTATTTCGGAGCGCTGGCCTGCGATCTCCCCCGCATCGTGGTGGCCCACAGCGACGTGGTGAGCTGGTGGGTCGCGGTCCACGGGAGCGAGCCGCCGGAGAGCTCGTGGAGCAATTGGTATCGCGACATTGTCGCCCGCGGTCTCAGCGAAGCCACCACCGTGATCGCGCCTTCGCGATGGATGCTCGACCAGGTGCAGCGCCGCTACCTGACTCCGCGCAGCGCATCGGTAATCTACAACGGACGAACTCCCGGCCTGTTCAATCCTTATGTGTCCAGGCGAGACAGGGTTCTGACGGTCGGCCGGTTGTGGGATGCGGGAAAGAATGCGGCGCTGCTGCTGCGCGAAAGGATGCCGCTGCCCATCTCCATCGTTGGCGCGGACCATCATCCGGGGGCGGCCGGCGATCCGTTTCGCGCCCGGCAGCGGCCCGATGTCCGCCTGGAGCCGAAGCGGAATGAGCGGCAGATGGCGCAGATCTTCTCGCATGCTTCCGCCTACGCGGCGCTTTCGCAATACGAGCCCTTTGGCCTGGCCCTGGTGGAGGCGGCGCTTTCGCGCTGCGCCATCGTGGCCAGCGACATACCTTCGTTCCGGGAGCTGTGGGAAGACGCAGCGCTGTTCTTCCGCAACAATGACGCTACCGACCTGCGCGCGACGCTGGAGATGCTGGTCCGCGATCCCGCGCTGCGCAATCATTATGCGCACCTGGCCTACCGGCACGCGCTGCGAAAGTTCAGCGCTTCGCGTATGGTCGAGGAATACCTGGCGCTCTACGGCAGCCTGCTCTCAATCACGGCGGTGGCATGAACCAGAGCCTGACTATCGCGTTGTTTTCGCACTCCATGGTTTCCGACTGGAACCACGGCAACGCTCATTTCTTGCGCGGACTGGTGCGGGAGCTGGTGCGCCTGGGCCATCGCGTCCGCTGTTATGAGGAGCTGGGCTCCTGGTCGCTCTCCAACCTCATGAAGCATGAGGGCGAACTGGCCATCGAAGCCGTGGACGCCTTTCGCGCGGCCTATCCGGAGCTCGACATTCGCTTCTACCAGTCGTCGCACCCCGGCTTCCGCCAATTTCTTCAGCAAGAGCTCAAAGGCACGGACGTGGTCCTGCTGCATGAATGGAACGAGCCGTTTGTGGTGAACAACGTTCTGGAACTTAAGTCCAAGTTCGATTTCGTGGCTCTGCTTCACGACAGCCATCATCGCGCCTTCTCGCACACTGCCGAGATACTGCGCTTTCACCTTCACCTGTTGGATGGCGTGCTGGCCTTCGGTGAGGCGATCCGGCGCATCTATGCCGACTCTATCGGTGTGACGCATGTCTGGACGTTCCACGAAGCTGCCGATGTGAGCCGCTTCAAACCGCTCAATCGACGCAAGGAGTGCGATCTGGTCTGGATCGGCAACTGGGGCGACGACGAACGCACGCGCCAGCTCCACGAATTCCTGATAGAGCCGGCGGCCACGGAGCCGAAGCGCCACTTTGTGGTCCATGGCGTTCGTTATCCGGAAAGCGCGCTGTGCGAATTGCAGGAAGCCGGTATTGAATACCGCGGCTATCTTCCCAACCTGGTTTCGCCCGAGGTTTACGCCTCAAGTTCGGTGGCGCTGCACGTTCCGCGCCAGCAATATGCCGAGGGCCTGGCCGGCATCCCCACCATTCGCGTCTTTGAAGCCCTGGCTTGCGGCGTGCCGCTGCTCTGCGCGCCGTGGGAGGACGCGGAAGGATTGTTCACTCCCGGAGAGGATTACCTGATCGCGCGCGATGGCATGGAGCTGAAAGCCGAGCTCGAATGCTTGCTCGCCGATCCTCTGGCGCGGCGCCAGATCGCGGAACACGGGCTCAAGACCATTCAGGAGCGCCATACCTGCGAGCACCGGGCCCGGCAGTTGATCTCTATCTGCGAGGAACTGGCGGCATGAGACTTTTTGTTTTTGGCTCCAGCATTACTTCTTCCTACTGGAACGGAGCCGCCACGTATTACCGGGGACTTTATAAGCAACTTCATGTGCTCGGCCACAGCATCACGTTTGCCGAGCCCGACGCCTACGGCCGGCAGCAAAAACGCGATCCGGGTGATTATTCTTACGTGGAGTCGCTGGTTTATCGGAGTGAACACGATATTCCTCTGCTGCTCGAGAAAGCCGCCGGATGCGACCTGGTGATCAAGCATAGCGGTATCGGCGTTTTCGACAGGCTCCTGGAAGAAAGCGTGCTCGAGTGCCGGTCGGCACCGACCAGAGTCGCTTTCTGGGACGTGGACGCGCCGGCAACCCTGGCGCGCGTGGAAGCGGACAAGGGCGATGCCTTCCGGCCGCTCATCCCGGAGTACGACTTTGTCTTCACTTATGGCGGCGGGCCGCCGGTGGTGGAGCACTACCAGCGCCTGGGGGCGGCGAATTGTTATCCCATCTACAACGCGCTGGATCCGGAGACGCATCATCCCGAGGCGCCGGATCCGGATTTGGCATGCGATCTGGTTCTGGTGGCTAACCGCCTGCCGGACCGCGAACGGCGCGTGGAAGAATTCTTTCTTCGGGCCGCGGTTCAGGCTCCGGAGATGAAGTTCATTCTGGGCGGGGAAGGCTGGGGCGGTAAGGCCATGCCCGCGAACGTTCGCTGGATCGGGCATGTCAGCACCTGCGATCACAACCGCGTGAACTGCTCCGCGCGCATGGTCCTGAACCTCAATCGCGACTCCATGGCCGGAGTCGGCTTTTCGCCGCCTACCCGGATTTTTGAAGCCGCCGGCGCCGGAGCCTGCGTGGTCACCGACCGCTGGAGCGGGATCGAGCGCTTCTTTGCTCCGGACTGCGAGATTCTGGTGGCTGCGTCTGCGGAAGAGATCGTGCATCACCTGCGTTCGTGCTCCGCAGAACAAGGGCGCGCCATCGGCGACAGGATGCGCAAGCGGGCCCTGCGCGAGCACACCTACAAATTACGCGCGGCGGAGTTCGATGCGATTGTTGCGCGGGAACGGGAGACCGCTTCAAATCGCTCAGAGCTGATGGCGAGAGGTTAGCGGCCAAGCCGCATCTATGAAGATCACCATCTTTGGATTGTCGATCACGTCGTCGTGGGGCAACGGGCATGCCACCACTTTTCGCGCGCTCTGCCAGGCACTCCAGCAACGCGGCCACCGCATCGTTTTTTTTGAACGCGACCAGGAATGGTATGCGGGCAACCGCGATCTTCCCGGTCCCCCGTATTGCGATGTGCGCATTTTTTCCGAATGGAATGAGATTCTGCCCGCAGTGCGCCGCGAGCTGAGCGACTCCGATGTTGCCATGGTCGGCTCGTATGTCCCGGACGGCATCGCCGCAGTGGATGAGGTCCTGGCGTCGCGCGTTCCGGTGAAAGCGTTCTACGACATCGACACTCCGATCACGGTCGGCCATCTCAGGGCAGAAGGCGCTACCGATTATTTGCTAAAACGCCACCTTCCCGAACTCGACATCTACTTCAGCTTCACCGGAGGTCCAATGCTTCGGGAGCTGGAAGACAGCTTTGGCGTGGCCTGCGCCGTGCCTCTCTACTGTTCTGTCGATCCCGACCGCCATCGTGAGCTTCCGCTGAGCTCTGAATTCGCCTGCGATCTGAGCTACATGGGGACCTACGCGCCTGACCGGCAGCCCAAGCTCGAAGAGCTGCTCTGCCGCCCGGCGAGCGAGCTGCCGCGGAGCCGGGTGATTGTGGCCGGGCCGCAGTATCCCGCCGGCATCGATTGGCCGGCGAACGTGGAGCGCATCATCCACCTTAGCCCGCGGCATCATCCGGCGTTTTACTGCTCCTCTCTCCTTACGCTGAACGTCACGCGCCGCGAGATGGTGATGGCCGGCTACTCTCCTTCGGTCCGGCTGTTTGAGGCCGCGGCCTGCGGGGCCGCCATAGTGTCCGACACCTGGCCGGGACTGGAAACATTCTTCACGCCGGCAGCAGAGATCCTGCTGCCGGCAGGAGCTTCAGATGTAGTCCGCTACATGTGTGATTACGATCGGGGCGAGCTGCGCAAGATCGGACGCGCGGCGCGCGAACGCGTGCTCGCGAGCCACAGCAGCCAGGTACGCGCCTGGCAATTCGAGCACGCGGTAGAGAATGCAGGGCGCAAAGCGGCGATGGCAGAGTCTCTCTCTGAACTGTAGGCGATTGGAAAGCAGAGCTGCGCGATTCGAAGAAAACATCGCGAGACAAACCCGCATCTTACAAAATTACCCTCTATGAGTCTCCGAGTTGCCTTGGTTGCCCCGCCGTTCATCCCTGTCCCCCCACAGAAATACGGCGGAACAGAGCTGTTCATCGCGGAACTTGCTCTGGAACTTCAAAAACAGGGCGTTGAAGTCACGGTCTATACCAATGGGGAATCCACGCTCGATGTCCCTCTGCGCTGGATCTACGATAAGGCAGAGTGGCCGGTGCCCGGCGACGTTGAAACCAGCTTGAAAGGACTGAATCACTCCAGCTGGGCGGCAAAAGACGCGCTGGCGGAATCCGACGTGATTCACCTGAACAGCTCTCCGGGCCTGGTGGTGTCCCGGTTTTCGGACATTCCCGTGGTTTACACCATCCATCACGCCTATGAGCAGGGCCTGACGGAGTTCTACCAGTCATTTCCTGAAGTCTCATATGTGACCATCAGCCACTTTCAGAAGCAGGAACTGGCGATGCCGCACATTCGCGCCATCCATCACGGAATCGACCTCTCGCGGTATCGTTCGTACGGGAGCAGCAAGCGCGAGTACCTGACTTTCCTGGGCAGAATCGCGCCGGTCAAAGGTACTCACCTGGCGGTCGAAATCGCGAAAGAGTCCGGGATTCCGCTGAAGATCGCCGGTGAAATTCAACCTGTGTACATGGATTACTGGGAGAAGGTAGTCAAGCCGCAGGTCGATGGACGGTTTATCGAATACGTGGGCGAAGTGGGGATGGCGGACAAGGCCGAACTTCTGGGGAACTCGCGCGCCATGCTGTTTCCCGTGCAATGGAATGAACCCTTTGGCCTGGTGATGATTGAGTCCATGGCCTGCGGGACGCCGGTGCTGGCGCTGCCCGGAGGCTCGGTGGAAGAGGTGGTTCTGGACGGCGTCAGCGGCTCTGTTCGCAAGACGCCCGCCGAACTGGCCGCGTGCGCGCGCGAACTGAGCATTGATCCCAAAATCGTTCGGGCGTATGTTGAAAAATGTTTCTCCTCGCGGCGCATGGCCCGCGACTACATCGCGCTGTACTCGGAGTTGGCGGGCAGGACGGAGGGCACGGAAGTGCAAGGCCTGGTGGCATGAGCGCCAAGCTCAGCGTTTTACCCAGCGAACTGGTAGAGATTCCCGCGCCGTATCCGGAGCCGCGCGTGGCCTACCAGAACGCGGAGCCGCGTAAAGCCAACAACCTTACCCTGATTGACGGCAAGACGTTCCTGTCGACAACTCTGGCAGGCGACATCATGCCTCCGGGAGCGCCCGACGTTGGGTTGTTCTTTGACGATACGCGCTTTCTGAGCCGGCTGGAGCTGCGCGTGGGCGGCTACCGCACCGTCGTGCTTTCCTCCACCACTGAGAAGACGCTGGCTTCGCAGATCGAGCTCACGACCGGGCAGTCCACTCTGCGCGACAACTATGAGATTCCGGAAAACACGGTCCATATCCGGCGCGAACAGCTGCTGGCCTCGGACATTTTTTACGACCACATCACTTTCGAGAATTTTAATTTCCACGAAGTGATGCTGGAGATCGAACTGGTATACGGCGCGGACTTCATGGACGTCTTTCAGGTGCGCGGGGTGGCTCGTCACCGCCTGGGGCACTACTACCAGCCGGTCGTTCATCGCGATGCCATCATCTTCCATTATTGCGGCCTCGACGATGTGAAACGGGAGACCGCCATCCGCTTTGCGCAGGAACCGGATTCGATCGAAGGCACTACCGCCCGCTGGCATCTCAAGCTGCCGCCTTTCAAGCGCTTTCAACTTCAGGCCACGGTTGTCCCGCAGATGGAGATCCGGCGCACGCGCGCCGGGCGGCCCGATTTCGCGCAGAATCTGCGGATGCGCCGCGAAGCTTTTGCGCAATGGGAATCAAGGTCGACTCATTTCAGCTCCAGCAACCGCATCTTCGACCATATAATCGGCACCTCCAAGGCCGACTTTCACGCGCTGCAGATTCCCGAAGGCAACGAGCACATCATCGCCGCGGGGATTCCGTGGTTCGCCACCATGTTTGGCCGCGATTCCATCATCGCGGCGTTTCAATCGCTCCTCCTGAATCCGCAGCTTGCGGCGGAGACTCTGCGGGTGCTGGCGCGCTACCAGGGGAAAGAGCACGATGACTGGCGCGATGAGGAGCCGGGCAAGATGCCGCACGAGCTGCGCGAGGGCGAGATGACCCGCGCGCACGAGGTTCCTTTCAGCCCCTATTACGGCTCTGTTGACGCCACGCCGCTGTGGCTGGTGTTGCTGAGCGAGACTTTCAACTGGACTGCGGATGAGCAGCTGGTGCGCGAGCTTCTTCCCAACGCCTACCGGGCGCTGGAGTGGATCGATCATCATGGCGATCTCGATGGCGATGGCTTCATCGAGTACCAGCGACGGTCTTCCCGCGGCCTGGCGAACCAGGGCTGGAAGGATTCCTGGGATGCCATCCTGCATCGCGATTGCGAACCGGCCAAGACGCCGATTGCTCTCTGCGAGGTCCAGGGTTATGTGTACGAAGCCAAATACCGCATGGCCTCGCTGCTGCGCCTGTTCGGCGACACCAAAACGGCAGAGCGGCTGAAGAGAGAAGCCTGGGAGATGGCCAAGCGGTTTGAGAAGGCTTTCTGGATGCCGTCGCGCGGCTTCTATGCCCTGGCACTCGACAAGGATAAGCGCCAGGTCGAGGTAGTGTCGTCGAATCCTGGCCACTTGTTGTTCACGCGCATGCTGGGGCAGGAACGCGCTCGCTCCGTTACCCAGAGATTCATGCGTCCGGATATGTTCTCGGGATGGGGCTGGCGCACCATGTCGCAGGAGGAGAAGGTCTTCAATCCTCTCAGTTATCACCGGGGGTCGGTGTGGCCGCACGACAACTCGCTGATCGCTTACGGCATGGCCCTGTACGAATTCCGAGAGCCCGCCAACGATGCTTTCCAGGCGCTTTTCCAGGCTGCTATCAACTTCCGCGATTACCGGCTGCCGGAGCTGTTCTGCGGCATCGAACGACGGGAGTTCGATGAGCCGGTGCAGTACCCAGTCTCTTGCTCGCCGCAAGCCTGGGCCTCAGGAGCGGTGTTTCTGTTCCTGACCGGAGTGCTGGGCATCCGGCCCAGCGCGCACCGCAAGGAATTGAATGTGGTTTCGCCGACGCTGCCGGTCTTTCTCGATCACCTGCACATCCGCAACATGCAGATCGGGGGCACGCGCGTGGCGCTGGACTTTACCCGCCGCGGCGAGCGGACTTTTTGCAACGTGGTCGACATCGAGGGCGACAAGCTGCTGGTGAACGTTGTATTCAAGAAAAAATAACACTCAGCAGTCAGCAGTCAGCAGTCAGCCAGAAAGAGCAATTCGAAAATAGCAACTGGCAATTAGCTCAGCCGACTGCGGGAGACGATCCATACGTTGACGGTACAATACCCGCGGCCGCCTTGCGCTGTGCATCACGAGGATTTAGATTGATTCGTCAACACTAAAGGAGATTCACTTCATGGCTATCAACATCCTGGTCAAACCGAATGGGCCGTACGTGGTGAGCGGCGACTTGAGCCAGGTCGAGATCAACGACATCAACGGCAATAAATACGACCTTACGGGCAAGGAAAGAGTCTCCCTCTGCCGTTGCGGAGCTTCCGTCAATAAGCCGTTCTGCGACGGCACGCACTCCCGGATCGGGTTCCAGGCTGCCGAAGCTGCGGTAAAAGCTGAGCAAAAGTAAAACATCTGCAGTCTTGAGGCAGTATTTGCAGCACCGGCACTCCAGCCGGTGCTTTCTGCTGATGGGAAGGGCCGGCACATCAAGTAACGCCCGCGTTCCACAGTTTCTTCGCGGTTACCAAAGTCTGCGTACGAAGCGCATCTGGCCGCTGGAACTTTCAGGGTTACGCTATGAGATACACACCACCAGGAAACCTCTGTCTGTTGGGGGCCAAGCCTTCATGACGATTCATGGAATCACGATCCCGTTGCCTATGCTGGTGAACTTTATCCCGGTGCTGGCCGCGCTGGTGACCACCATCCTCAGCATCGTGCTGGCGCGGGCCACGCTGCGCTACGCACATGCCGCGGACCGGACGCTGGAGCTGGCGCACGAGCAATTCGAGCGGGAGTGGGCCCCGGAACTCCACCTTCGCCTGGAGCGAGCGTCGTTTGCCGACGCGCGCATGGTCATCACCAACCTGGCCAAGACATCCGTACTGCTGCAGCTGGTGCAGCTGCGCAACGTCTCGGGAATTTTCCCGCTGGAAAAGAAATATCTGAACGATCCGCTGGTCGGCGGCATGGCCTGGACCGGCCAGTTCGGCGAACACCTGCTGCGCCTGACCGGCAACAATTTCTCCGGCCCGGTGGGCGCCTCGGCCAGCTTCTACGCCTCCGGCCGGCTCTTCCGCACTGACTGGTTCCGCTTCACAGTAGAGGTGAGCGGCGGGCGCATCGAGAGAATCGATCCGGTCACGCTGCCGGCGCGCCGCGTGCGCGTGCTGGTACCGCATCGCGCAAGGCAGGCGCGCAAGCCCATGGTCAACGATGTGTCGAAAGAGCTGGTGGAATCGATCAAGACGCACGACTAGCGTCAGTGGATGGTCTTCATCTTTCGCGACATGTAATCCATCAGCAGATACTGCCCCAGAGTCTGCGGGGTGGTGAAGTAAGCCTTGCCGCGGCACATGGCCGTGACTTTCTGCACAAACTGCACCAGTCCGAAGTCGGAAGCCAGCATGAAGGTGTTGATCATGATGCCGGCGCGCTTGCAGCGCGAGACTTCTTCCAGCGTCTGGCTGACGACCAGGGGATCCAGGCCGAAAGCATTCTTGTAGATCCGGCCATCTTCCAGGGTGAGCGCTGAGGGCTTGCCGTCAGTGATCATGACGATCTGCTTCATGTCTTTCTTTTGGCGCTGCAGGATGCGCTGCGCCAGGCGGAGGCCTTCGCGCGTGTTGGTGTAGTACGGTCCCACCTTGACCCGCGCCAGTTGCGTGATCGGCATCTCTTCCGCGGAGTCGTGGAAGAGCACCAGCGAGAGCGAGTCGCCGGGGTACTGGGTGCGGATGAGATGGGAGAGCGCCATGGCGACTTTCTTGGCGGGCGTGAAGCGGTCTTCGCCGTAGAGGATCATGCTGTGCGAGCAGTCCAGCATGACCACGGTGGCGCACGACGACTGGTACTCACACTGATGCACGCGCAGGTCGGAATACTCGAGATTGAGCGGCAGCTTCAGGCCTTCGCGCTGAATGGCGGAAGAGAGAGTTTCGGTGATGTCGAGGTTGAGCGTGTCGCCGAATTCATACTGCTTCGAGGCTCCGCTGGACTCGATGCCGGTGGCCAGGTCGCGGGTGTCGTGGCGGCCGAAACTGGAGCGTCCCAGCGAGCCGAGCAGGTCGCGCAGGGTCTTGAAGCCGAGAAAATCCAGGCTCTTGTCGGTGATCTCAAACTTGACCTGGGATTGGGCGTCGCCGGTCTGGCCGGGGCCGGCGGACTGCTGCTCGGCATCGGACGGCTGATCCACGGAGATGTAATCTTCCTGCTGCATGCGCTGCATCAGCCGATCAATCAACTGGTCGAGCGAGCCATCCATCTGCATCTGCTCCAGGCGCTCGCGCATCTCGTCGCTCATGAAGTCGCCGGCCTCGAGCGCCTGCTGGATGGCCTGGCGCAGGGCGTCGAGCGAGTGCTCGTCCATCTGCTGGAAATACATGTACTGGCTTTGAAAGCCGGATTCCAGCAGGTAGTCGGAGAGAGCGCTGAGCAGATCTTCCAGGCTCATCTCATCGGCCAGGTCGCCGACGTATTTGGAGTATTTGGTGTACTTCATGATCTCTGCCGTGGTTGAGCTACTAGCCTCTAGCTACTAGTAAAAGCAAACCTACTATTGCTCTTCTCCGTGCCTCCGTGGTGGATTTTTTGGCTAGTTGTAAGGACGGCGATTTCGCAACGGCGGCGGCTCGTCCTCACTTCTCTCAAACGGCCTTTCCGGACGCTTGGGCTGTTTGTCGGCGACGAAGACACGCTCCTCGGTGCGGCCGATCTTGCGGTGCGCGTGCAGGCCTTCCAGCACGAACTCGGCGGCGGACACCAGCGTTTCCGGACGCTCGTTCTGTTTGATGCCCAGGGGCGCCAGCTTCTCGGTGAGGCCCTGGATGTTCTGGATGCCGTCGAGAATCTCGCGCGAGCCGGCAGTATCAGCCAGCTTGATCTCGCCGCCCAGTTCGAACCACTGCACCACCTGCTGCATGTTGAGGTCTTTGAAGTAACCGTCGTAGGCCCTGGCCACAGACATGCGGATCAGCTCGCGGGCAACGGCGTCGGCGCCGCGCATCTCGCCCTCATATTCCAGCTCCAGCTTGCCGGTGATGGAGGGCAGGGCGGCGTAGATGTCGCCGATGCGGGGCACGATAACCTTCTCGCTGTTGCGCAGGGCGCGCCGCTCGGCGTTGGAGATCACATTCTCGAGCACGCTGATGGGCAGCCGCTGGCTCACGCCCGAACGCTTGTCGATCTTCTTGTCTTCGCGGGCGAGAAAGGCGATGCGCTCGATTACCTCGCGGACGTACCGGGGCACATGGAGATCGAGGCCGTCGCGCCGCGCCCAGGCTTCCTGCTCGGTGATGGTGATGCCTTCTTCCACGGTGCCGGGGTAATGCGTGCGGATCTCCGAGCCGATGCGGTCCTTGAGCGGGGTGACGATCTTGCCGCGCGCGGTGTAGTCCTCGGGGTTGGCGCTGAAGACCAGCGCGACGTCGAGGGGCAGGCGCAGCGGGTAACCTTTAATCTGCACATCGCCTTCCTGCATGATGTTGAACAGTCCCACCTGAATTTTGCCGGCGAGGTCGGGCAGCTCGTTGATGGCGAAGAGGCCGCGGTTGGCGCGGGGCAGAAGGCCGTAATGCACGGTAAATTCGCTGGAGAGATCGTGCCCGCCGCGAGCGGCCTTGATGGGATCGACGTCGCCGATGAGGTCGGCGATGGTGACATCGGGCGTGGCCAGCTTTTCCACGTAGCGGTCGTCGGGCGTAAGCCAGGCGATGGGCGCATTGTCGCCCTGTTCGGCGATCAGGGCGCGGCAGCGGCGGCAGATGGGGGCGTAAGGATTGTCATGAATCTCGCAGCCGCCCACGTAGGGCGTTTGCGGGTCGAGCAGGGCGGTCAAAGCGCGGAGTATGCGGCTCTTGGCCTGGCCGCGCAATCCCAGCAGTATGAAATTGTGGCGCGACAGGATGGCGTTGACCAGCTGCGGAACCACGGTATCGTCATAGCCGATGATGCCGGGAAAAATGGACTCGCCGGAGCGGAGCTTTTGAATCAGGTTGTCGCGAAGCTCGTCTTTGACTTTGCGCGCACGCAGGCGCTGCTCGGAGAACTGGCTCTTCCGCAGCTCGCCCAGGGTACGAGGAAGATTCATTCAGGGGCCCTCTAAGCGGCATTATACGCTCGGTTGGAAGAGGGCCCATCAGTGAGCGAATCCCTAATCGCTCTTCTTGTCGGTTGCGAGCCGCTCCCGGCTCTTGACCGCGGTGCGGCGCTCGCCGATGTCGTGCGCGCGAATGTCCACCGGCAGCATAAGGGGCTCAGGATCGATGTCGAAGACAAGGACCGTGCGGGCCTTCTCGGAAAATGCGGTAGATTCTATTTTCCCGTGAATGCCGGCGCGCGTTTTTCCACGAAGTGCGCCACGCCTTCCTTGAAGTCTTGCGAGTCAAAACTCTCGAGCATGGCTTTATCGGCGGCGACGGTTGCTTCTTCCAGCGTCTCCATCAGAGCGTTGTAGACTTGCTGCTTGATCACGCTCATCGAATGCGGTGACACCATGGTTGCCAGCTCTCCGGCGTAGGCCCGGACCTCGGGGAGTAACTGGCCGGCGGGAACCACGCGGTTGACCAAACCCATACGCGCGGCTTCCGCGGCATCAATCATCCGAGCGGAAAGCAGCAGGTCTAAAGCCTGGGCGGGACCGATCAGCCGCGGCAGCATCCAGGAAATGCCGTGCTCGGCGATCAGGCCGCGGCGGGCGAAGGCCGTTCCAAAACGCGCCGTGTCGGAGGCGAAGCGCAGATCACAATATAAAGAGAGGACAAACCCCAGCCCCGCGCACGGGCCGTTGATGGCAGCAATGATCGGCTTCCTGATCGAAGGAAAGTAGCTGTAGCGCCGCTGAAATCCGGGGTTCTGAAATTCGGGATTCGCGCCGTTTCTTTTGGGCTCTGGTTGTGGCGGCATAATCCGGCGATCCACCCCGGAAGCGGCCGCCGACTGCAGCATTCCCATGTCGGCGCCGGCACAGAAGCCACGCCCCGCGCCGGTAAGAATAATGACGCGGACACCGGCATCTTCTTCAGCCGCCAGCAGGGCGGCGCAGACCTCCGCGCCCATCTGGTTGGTCCAGGCATTGAGTTTCTCGGGACGGTTCAGGGTGAGGGTGGCGATACGGTCGCCGACGTCATAGAGGATCTCTGCGTAACCCATAACCGCTGCACTATACCACTCTGGCAGGTGGTCCCGATTTGGGTTTGTTGGCCGTGCATGCGCTGGGGAAAAGAAGAGGACTGTCTGAACTGCGCTATCTTCATTTTGCAGAGAAAAAATCGTTCAGGTCAGGCTGACCCTTTTACTCCGGCAGATGGAAGCCAATCCCCCCTTTATCGCAAAACTCCTTAGACTTTTTCCCTTGACTTCCACACATTTCACCGATTTCCACACGGTTTTCCACTGAAATCGCCCCAAAAGTGCGACAACCCTATTGCGCTCAGGCAAAGTCCTCGCCTACGGTGTTGTCGGGTTGCTTTCTGATTTAAGGAGCAAACCGTGAAGTATCCGACTGGGCCGCGAAAACGAAACTCTTCCTAATCGAAGTGGCTGGCATCATTGTGGTGGCTTTGATACTAGCCCGTATCTAGTGGGAAGACGTTCTTTGGCTATTTAGGGTGAGAAATGACGTGAAAAAGATCCAGGCTCGGAAAATCTCGGACACACTCTTTGAATTAGATCAGCCTTTGATCTTGGAAGAGAAAAGAAACACAAGGCGGATCTTCCACGGCCAAGTAGCTAAGGGAACGGATGGCCAGTGGGGCATCCGCGGCTGGATTCTCCTCGAAAAGCGCGGTCGTAACGGGTGGCGGCCGGCAGACGATGCAAAAAAGATTTCTGAGATGGGTGCCGGGGAATTGCTGAAGCTGGAACTCAGGACCGAGCACGTTAGGAAACTCTTTCAAGGGCTTACAGCGCTCAATGATGTAGCAGAAATTGTAGGAGTTGGGAATAGGAGCGCGAAGCTGCTAGTTGGTCGGCCCGAAGAACTGGTGCAGGTTCCGCAAAAATACAAATCAATAATCGAGGATCTTATAAAGGAGCACAGGGCGCCTGAGTTTTGGGACACTTTGACGAAGTTGCATCCTGATTTGGCGGCCCACCTCGCTGATGCCGAGATTCAGCGAAACAGGCGTAGAGCGCTTGAGACGTTCCAGCAACATCTAGATGCACTGGACTGGAACGAACCGGCATGGGAGCGTTTCTTCAATGATAACCAATGGATTTTTGGATACGGACTACGCTATCAATTCTTGGGTCTGGTTCAAAACCAAGCCAATTACGGCGGAGTCTCTCTTACCGGAAGGGGAACTCAACGTGGTGAGTTCCTTATGAGTACTGAAGCATGGCAACGATTTACGGTGCTAGTTGAGATCAAACGTCCAGATTCACAGATTTTTGCAACAAAGTCGGATGAAAGGCCGTATCGAAGCGGCGTACCTGGATTTGAGGCCGGCTTTGTAAATGCCGTGTCTCAAGTCCAAGTGAATGCGCGAACCTGGGCTTTACAGGGTAGCCGCAGGGAAGCTGACCAGGAAACATTGCATGCAAAGAGCACTTATACTATTGCACCACGGTCGATTCTAGTTTTCGGCCACACAAAGCAGCTGGTTGACGCTGACCACCGGAACTCCTTTGAGCTCTTTAGATCCCATCTTCACCGACCGGAAATTATCAGTTTTGATGAGCTGTTTCATCGCGCTAAGTTTATTGTGGAACAGCGTCAAGGGATGTAAACGCCGCTTGTCCCAGCGCGGGCGCCCCGCCCTTTGTCGGTACCAGCGATACCGAGGGGCACCCTCATTGTCGAGGGGGGACAGCGAAGGCCAAAGAAAAGCCTGGGGCACTCGGCTAAAAACAAAAAAGGACGGGATATTCTGTCTTTCTCCGGATGCACTCGCGACGAGCCGTCAGACGCTCGAAAGTACGAGTTTAGGGTAGCTTAGTAAGGACCATGTCTCTCGACCAGATAGACAGCTATTTCAGGAATTACGACAGAAAGAGTTACGAAGTATTCTCGCAACAGGGCGCGGAGCCGAGCACAGCTGATGTCCTCGCGTTCGAGTCGCGTGTTGGGTTCCGTTTTCCCGTTGAGTTTCGAGAGTTTGCCATTCACCCGCTTGGGGGGCTGTATATGGCGGTGAAGGAGGAAATCTGGCCACGCCCTCGCGCCTATGAGGTTGGACCGTTTTGGTCATTCCTTTATGGATTTATGGTCTATGGGCTTTCCTCGCAAGCTCCGGATTGGCTTCAGATGGGCCCTGCATGGCAAAGCATGTGCAATGCCGGCTCTCCTCAATTCGTTCCGTTCCTGAAAGTCATAGGCGATCCCGACCCTTACTGCTTCACGCTGGACCAGAAGATCGTCATTTGGAGACACGAAACCCCGACCGAAGTTGAGGATGTTGCCAAGAGTTTTTCTGAAGTGCTGATGTTTGAAATTCGGGAACTTGAAGAGCGAAGGGAACGAAGAGTCAAGGGCGAACGTTGATTCACGCCTGCTCGCTTTCATTCAGCGGCTCGACTTGGGGCATGAAATTCGGGGACCAGACGGAACGTTCCCCTGAGACAACATCCCGGTTCTACTTAGCGCTCACCAGCCAGGAGGAGCAGCGCCGGTTCCTGTAGAAGAGGGGACAGCCTGAACTGAACGATTTTTTTCTCTGCAGAAGAAAATAGCGCAGTTCAGGCTGTCCCCTTTTTCCCTGCACGGGGCGCTATGGGGCGTTGAAGAACTCCCACATGACGGGGGCGGTAGCGGCGTCTCCGGGGAGCCGGGTTACGCCGAGGCCTTCGAGCATGAGACGGAGGACGCTTTGATGCTGGTAGAAGGCTATGGATTTGTACCCGCGCTTGGCCAGGGGGCTAACGATGACGGCGGCTACATGCCCGCCTCCGGAAGTCACGTCGAGGGTGTTGGCTTCGTCGAAGACAATGACGAGAAGGCCGTCTTTCTGAAACTGCGGGCTTTGAATGAGCGGGTCGATGTTGGTCTTGAGCCAGGTATCGGCGGTACTGGCCGGGCAGTCATGTGCGTCGCTGCAAAGATTGGGGACGATAAAGGAATAGTCGGCGAGGCTGCCGGCTTTCAGATCGGCGGCGAGCTGAGTGAAGGGCACAAGGTTCTGCGCTTGCCTGGCATCGTTCTGCACGTCAGTAAAATAGGCGGCCGGATTGTGGCGGACGGAGTAGAGACCGACGTCGTCGCCGGTATAGCCGACCGAGGGAATATCTTCGGCGTACGACTTCCAGGTTTTGCCCGCGGCGAGGAGGTCGCGGACCACGTTGTCTCCGTCGACGGGAAAGTTGCTCGGCGTGACCAGGTCGCTGAACGAGAGAGGCCCGAGAGTCTGTCCGGTGGTGAGCTCAAAATAGTCAGGATTCGAGGGATGCGCGTTGGCGAAGTAGTTTGTCGCCAGGCCGTACTGGCCGGCGAGGCTGTTCAAGTAGGGCATCGAGGGATTAGCGATTACATCGGCGTAGCTGGCGTTTTCCTCGACGATGATGAAGACATGGCCGAGCCGCACGCTCGGACTGGACGGCGGCGGCGGGGTCTTCGCTACCTGTCCTCCGCAACCGGCCAGGGCGAAGACGCAAAAGGCAGCCGCCAGCAATCTGAATCCGACGACAGACAATCTGAACTTCGCTGACGCCTCTTGGTGTTGGAGAGAACACTGCACATTCACCAGAATAGTCAGAGGGAGGGCGAACGTCTGAGCCGTAGTGACCACACTCGCTATTTGGAAGGGAAAGGTGTCAACCTAACCCCAGGGCTTCACCCGGGGCTACCTTGTAGTCGCGCCGTCCGGCGCTTGGTGGGTTCGAAGCGACGTCGCGCCATTAACCGGATGCCTTGAAGCCCGCAACGTTCTGCGTCATCCACTTTTCCACCCGCTCCAGAAACTCGGTGTCGAACTGAGTGGGTAGTTTCTTGTGGATACCCTCAAGCCACGCGCGTTGGGATGGCCATAGGTCCAACCCGTGTCCCATGCCGGCAAACTCGGTGTAGGTGGCGCGGCCGGGATGAAAGCTGCTGATCATGTCCGCCAGGTAGCGGTTTTCATCCGCTGAGGTCGTCGGGAAAATCGGGGGACAGACGGGCATTTTCGGGGACAGACGGAACGATCCCCATTCTTAGACGCCTGTCACCAGTGGTATGTCTTTTGTTTGGCTGAATGCTCATTGCTGACTGCTTAGTGCCTCTTCACCGGGTTGCCCGGCCCCTCCACAATTTATTTACTTTGCAGCGATGATCGTCGTTCTGCTCCGCAAACTTTTGATAGCAGCGCGTGTTCTCTCAATAGCGTCGAAATATCATGCCGGGAATTGCGGCATGGAAGTTAAGGAGAGAGAGAATGAGAATGGACACGAAGAGCACGTTCTTCCATGGCAAGATCAAGGTACTGAGCGTGGTCGCACTGGCTGCAGGGTTCCTGTTTGCCGTGCCACGCGCGGCTGCTGACGACGATGACTGCCGTGAGCGCACGGCTCGCGCCGAGCACAAGCTTCATGAGGCCATTGAGCACCACGGCTACAACAGCCGGCAGGCCAACCACCAGCGTCATGAATTGCACGAGGCCCGGGAGCGCTGCTGGAGAGAACGGCATTCATGGTGGAATGAGCATGAGCGTCGCTGGCACAATGATCACGACTGGGATGATCGCGACCACGATCACCGCTAGCCGTTCCGAAACTCTTTAGATCAGGCACGGAGGCAGAAGGCTGTCGGCCAAGCGATGATCAATCAGTGCAATCAGTATCATCGGTGGTGGGGCTTTTGCCGGGCGCCCCGGGCTTCTCGCCTTTTCTGTCCCTCACGATACCGGGGCTGCCCCATTCCCTCGGCTCCGCTCGGGACAGGCTCTTTGCGGTTTTTGCTAAGGGTGGGGACGCGATGATCTCGGATACAATCGAATAGGCTTCGTTCCTCGCGGGATGTGGCGGGCGCCAAATTCAAAGCGAAGGAGCAATGCCATGCAACCTCAAATTGACGACGCAAGCTATGTTCGCAGCAGCAAGCGCCGGCGCGGGTTTCAACTCTGAAACACACGTTAAGCGCGGTTTTCCAGACACTCCGAGGCGGCAGCAAGGAATTGATGGAGAAGCTGGGGAGGAACGATCTCTGCCCCTGCGGCTCAGGACGCAAATTTCAAAAAATGCTGCCTGAAATCGGGCCGCTACGACGGCGCGAATAGAAGCTACTACAGTCGATAACCGTTCCGGGCGTCGCTTAGGCGACGCCCGGAGAGTTCGGATCGCCCGGAGATCTTATTGGGGAAGTTCGCCGATGCGTTTTCGGCGGAGGCTCCGTTGTTTTTCAGAGATCGGAAGCCCTAGACGAAAACAGCCGCGGTCCCACGAGGGAAGAAAAAGGGATTGACACCGATTTGCCGAAGGCGCGCGCACAACGCCCTAAGAGAAAGCCGCAGGGGCTAAAGCCCAATGTCTTTGGAGCGACCTTACGGCACGGCTGAAGCCGTGCCCTGTTACCGGCAGGGGCTGAAGCCCAGGAGAATTTTGGAAGATGGTTGCGCGGCCCTAAAGGGCCGCTCTTCCACCGGGGTTCTGACGCTGGGGCTAAGCCCAATGTCTTTGGAGCGACCTGTACGGCACGGCTGAAGCCGTGCCCTGTTACCGGCAGGGGCTGAAGCCCAGGAGATTTCGAAGACGGTTACGCGGCCCTAAAGGGCCGCTCTTCCACCGGGGTTCTGACGCAGGGGCTGAAGCCCAATGTCTTTTGGAGCGACCTTTACGGCACTGCTGAAGCCGGTGCCCTGTTACCGGCAGGGGCTGAAGCCGAACGAGGCTCCTGGCTGCTGGCTTCTGGCTGCTAGTTCAAATAAGCCCCGAACGAAGCTCCTGGCTGCTGGCTTCTAGCCGCTAGTCAGATCACCCCCGAAGCCCTAGAGGACAATGTCGTAACGGCCGCGGCCGAACTTTCAGGAAGAAGGACGATGTGGGGGAGAAAGAAGTTCAGGGGTGCGGCATGGACCAATTCTCGATTGACAAGCGCACGTTATTGTGCAAGTATTGTGACGGAGAATAAGAGACTGGCCAGTGCCTGGTAGCTATTCAGGACCTGGCAACAACCGAAGAGTTTTGCGAGCCGCCCCAGGGGCGGCTTTTGGCGCTTTTTGACAACATGAAAACGGAGAGACCACAACATATTGGGGTGAGCTAGTTACTAGTTGATAAACCATCCCAATATGTTGTATCGGTCCAGCTAAGTCCTTTGGAATCATAGATGAACGTGGTTGCCTTGGGACACCCTGGAGGGACGAAAGAGATCGCCGTGATCGTGTGATCGGGTGATCGGGTGATCGGAACAGCCGGAGGCGGAAACTGAATCCCCGGGGATCAGCGGGAATGAAGTGGGATCTATCCCAAGGGGGGCAGGGGGGTGTTCAAGATCGGGTGATCCGGTGATCCGGTGATCGGGAAAAAAAAGGCTGCTAGCTGCTGGCTTCTAGCTGCTAGCCACAACGAAAGGGCTGTACGCCGGACAACGAGGTCGGAGTCCGGGGGTAGAAGATCGCCGATATCGCCGTCATGGCCGGCATCGCCGGCAGCGGAAAAGCAAAACCGCTTAACCACAGAGGACGCGAAGGAACACGGAGGAATGTGCAAATCGGGTGATCTGGTGATCCGGTGATCGGAACAGCCGGAGGCGGAAACTGGATCCCCGGGGATCAGCGGGAATGAAGTGGGATCCATCCCAAGGGGGGCAGGGGGTTGTTCAAGATCGGGTGATCTGGTGATCCGGTGATCGGGTGATCGGAAATGCAGAGGAGAAGTGAGCGAAAAAGGCAAAGCGGGGAACCGTGGAGCTGGCAGGTAAACGTTTCCCGATCATCAACTTACGTTTGGGCAGAGCGGTTTGTCTTTTACCGCAAAGCGGGGTATCATAGTGGAGAACAGTGGTAGCTGGTCACACCCCAGGCGGGGGACGGTCAAGCCTGGGTACTGTTTGGAACTCTCCAATCCGTGGCGAACGTACCAGTGGGCGAAAGGCCCACTTTATTTTTGGCGGAAACTTCTTCGGGTTGGCGAGCCGGGACGAGGAAGATGAAAGAAGCCAAAGATGGCAGCGGACGCAGAGAAAATCAGGGAGATTGCCGGACGAGTAGCGGCCAGACAGGGTGTTGAGCTGGTGGAGGCGGAGTTGCGCGGCGGCGGCAAGGCGCGCACGCTGAAAGTAGCGATCGACAAGCCGCAAGGCGTGACGCACGAAGATTGCGCCAACGTCAGCCGCGAGCTTTCGGTGATTCTGGATGTTGAAGACGCGGTGGGCGGCGGATCGTACACGCTGGAAGTTTCTTCACCGGGGCTCGACCGCAAGCTGCTCAAGCCCGAAGATTACACGCGTTTTGCCGGCAGCCGGATGAAGCTGGTGACGCGGGAACCGGTGAACGGCAACCGCCATTTTGATGGACGTTTGAAAAGTTTTGCAGCAGGCAAGTTGTTGCTGGAAACGTTGACAGGGAGCAAGAAGCCCAAGCCGGGACACGCCCACCCGGGACAGATGGTGGAAATCGACGTCACCAATGTCGAACGGGCGAACCTGGTACCGGAAGTTTAATTTTTCGCAGTTATTTTCGCAGTTATCGAAGGAACGAGCATGGCAAGCGAGATCTACAACGTCATTGACGCGCTAAGCCGGGAGAAGGGCATCGATCCGCAAATTGTAGTGAGTGCGGTGGAAGACGCTATTGTTGCCGCTACTCGCAAGAAGGACAAGAGCCAGGAAAACCTGCGCGGCGAGCTCGATAAAGAGACCGGCAATATCCGCGTGTACGCGGTGAAGAGCATTCTGCCGACCGAAGACGATATCGAAGATCCGCAACTGGAGATTTCCCTGGAAGAGGCGAAGGCCATCGATCCGAACGCCGAGGTCGGCGGCGAGGTGCGTTTTCTCAAGTCCACGGAAGGGCTGGGACGCATCTCGGCGCAGATTGCCAAGCAGATCATCTTCCAGAAGGTGCGCGAAGCCGAGCGCGACACGGTTTACAACGAGTACATCGGCCGAGTGGGCGAGGTATTGAACGCCACGGTGAAACGGCTGGAAGGCCCGGACGTGATTTTCGACATCGGCAAGGCGGAAGCCAAGATGTCGAAGAAGGAGCAGTCGCGGCTGGAGTCGTTTGCCATCGGGGAGCGCGTGCGCGTGGTGCTGGCCCGCGTGGACAAGAACGCCAAAGGTCCGGCGGTGACGGTTTCCCGCGCGGCGCCGGAGCTGGTGCAGAACCTGTTCCAGACTGAAGTGCCGGAGATTTACGACAACACGGTGGCCATCCGGGCCATCGCTCGCGAAGCCGGCGAGCGCACCAAGATCGCGGTGATGTCGAAAGACAAAGACGTTGACGCGGTGGGCGCCTGCGTGGGCATGAAAGGCATGCGCGTGCAGTCGATCATCCGCGAGCTGCGGGGAGAGAAGATCGACATCATCGAGTACCACGAAGACCCGGTGGTCTTTGCCGAAAAGGCGCTGCAGCCGGCCAAGGTCAGCCGCGTGACCATTGTCGACCAAGCCGATAAGCACCTGGAAGTCGTGGTGGATGACAGCCAGTTGTCGCTGGCCATCGGCAAGAAGGGGCAGAACGTCCGCCTGGCCGCCAAGCTGCTGGGCTGGAAGATCGATATCAAGAGCGAGGAAGAGAAGCGGCAGGAAGTGGAACAGCAGATGGCTTCGCTGGTCACGCCGTCGGCGACTCCGCTGGAGAACGTGACCGAGCTGGGCGAGGCGCTGATCGCCAAGCTGCAAGAAGCCGGGATTACCACGGTGGAGGCGCTGGGCAACATGACTCCGGAACAGCTGGAAGAGCTGCCCGGTGTCGGCCCTAAAACGGTGGAAAAGATCAGCATTGCGGTGAATAATTACTTCACCAGCCTGGAAGCGGGGCCGCCCGCCGAGGGTGAAGCCGCAGCCGCCGAAGGTGCAACCGTCGCGCAAGAGGAAGTCAGCGAACCTGCAGCCGGGGGCGCGGAAGCAGCGCCGCCTGAGACTGAAGGCGAGGCTGTGTCAGCAGCCGAACCGGCAGAGCCGGCGCCGGCGGTTGAAGCCGCTGCTGAAAAAGCGGCGGAGGGACAAGCGGAAGAGGCCGCGCCCGACGCAGATCAGGCCGGTAACAAAGAAGAGTCGAGTTCGTAAAAGAAGTTTGTATGTTGCTGGAAGAGCCACAACCGTGAGGTCGATATGAGCGCGTAACCGGCACCGGAGGGAAGACAGAACGGATGAAAATTCGAATCAATGATCTGGCCAGAGAGCTTGAGGTAAAAAGTAAAGCCATTCTGGACATTCTGGAAGAAGTTGGCGTTACTGAGAAGAAGACGCACTCGAGCTCTGTAGAGGAAGACGAAGCCGAAAGGATTCGCAAGCATTTTTCGGCGAAGTCGGGGCCTGCCGCGAGAGACAGGGCAGGCCAGGCCGAGATCAAGCCCAAGCTCGATCTCTCCCGCATCTCCAAGCCCGGCGACGTTCTCAAGCTGCTCAAAGAGCGCGAGCAGCAACTGCATCAGCCGACCGCGCCGGCCAAGCCGGCAGCAGTGCCTGCGGCTCGTCCGGTAGCGGCGCCACCGGCCGCCAAGCCGGCGGCTCCCGTTGCCGAGAAACCCGCGCCCGTTGTCGCCAAGCCGGCAGCGCCTGCAGTAGTGGTTACGCCTCCGGTCGCCAAGCCGGCTGCTCCGGTGGCCACCGCGCCTCCAGCAGCGGCCCCGGAAAAACCAGCCGCACCTCCCGCAGTGGTGGTAACGCCGCCTGCTCAGCCTGCGGCAGCCGCTCCACCGGTCGCAGCCAAACCGGCCGCGCCGGCACAGCCTGCCGCGACCACGGCCCCGCCCGCGCAGCCTCCGGCCAAACCGGCTTCGCAGCAGCCGATTGTCCCGCAACGGCGCATGATCACGCCGCAAACCGGCCCGCGTCCGGTATATCTAGCTCCAGTTCAGGAACGTCCGGCAGCGCAGGGACAGGGCCAGGCTACACGGCCCATGCAGGCTTCTTCCGCGACGCGTCCGGGGTTGGTTCGCGGTCAGCCAATCTTTCAGCGGCCTCGCCCGCAAAGCCAGGGGGCGGGCCCGGGATCGCGTCCGCAATTCAACCGGCCGGGCGAGCAACGCCGCGGCCCGCATCCCACCAGTGCTACGCGTGGAGGATTTCCGCCTCGCCCGGGAATGGGTTCAGGACCGGGAACGGCGCCACCGCCGGGCACTGGCCGTCCGCCGGGACGCGCCGGGGCACCGCCGCGACGTCCGGGACAGCCGTACATTCCGCGCGAAAAAGAAGGGCCGATGAAGGGCTTCGTTCCGCCGCCGCGCCTGGCGGTGTCGAACGAGCCGCTGCCCATCACGCGCACCATCACCATCACGGAAGGCATCAGCGTGAAGGACCTGGCGGAGAAGCTTGAAGTCCGCGCGAAAGATCTTATCGCCCGTTTGATGATGAAGGGCGCGCTGGCGACCGTGAACCAGACTCTTGATGCCGATCTGGCCAAGGACCTGGCCCGTCACTTCGGCGCCGAAACCGGCGTGATCAGCTTTGAAGAGCAGGCTGCGCAGGAGATGGCGCAAATGACCGGCATTTCCGACGAAACTGCCGCCGCCGCCGCGGTAACCCGTCCTCCCGTGGTTACGATCATGGGCCACGTGGATCACGGCAAAACGTCGCTGCTGGACGCGATTCGCGAAACCAATGTCGCCGGCGGCGAAGCTGGAGGCATTACCCAGCACATCGGCGCCTACAAGGTGAAAATCACCAAAGAAGATTCACCGGCGTTCGGGCGCCAGATCGTGTTCCTGGATACTCCGGGTCACGAAGCGTTCACGCGCATGCGCGCCCGCGGCGCCAAGGTCACCGACATCGTGGTGCTGGTGGTCGCAGCAGACGATGGCGTGATGCCGCAGACACTGGAAGCCATGGACCACGCGCAAGCGGCCAAGGTTCCCATCATCGTTGCGGTCAACAAGATCGACAAGCCGGAAGCCATGCCCGACCGCGTGAAGAAGCAGCTCGCCGATCGCGGCTTGATGCCGGAAGATTGGGGCGGGACCACGGTATTCGTGGACGTCTCCGCCAAGAAGCGCACCAACCTGAACCTGCTGATGGAGATGATCTGCCTGGTGGCCGACCTGCAGGAACTCAAGGCCAACCCCGAACGCTCTGCCAGCGGAACGGTGGTGGAGGCCAAGATCGATCGTGGTCGCGGCGCGGTGGCTAGCGTGCTGGTACAGAACGGCACCATGCGCGTGGGCGACAATTTCATCGTGGGCAACACCTTCGGCAAAGTCCGCGCCATGTTTGACGATCGTGGAAGCGCTGTGGATGAAGCTCCGCCTTCAACTCCGGTCGAGGTGCTGGGTCTTGAAGGCTTGCCGCAGGCCGGTGACCAGCTGCTGGTGGTCGCGGAGAGAGAAAAAGCGCGCCAGGTTTCCGAGTATCGCGAGCAGAAGGCGCGCGAAGCTGCGCTGGCCAAGACTTCCAAGCTTTCGCTGGAAGGCTTTGCGGAGCAGATGAAGACGGCAGGCGTGAAAGAGCTGCCCATCATTCTCAAGACCGACGTGCAGGGGTCGGCGGAAGTGCTGGCCGATACCCTCACCAAGCTCTCCAACGACAAGGTGAAGATCAGGATTCTGCACAGTGGCGTGGGCGCGATTACCGAGAACGACGTTCTGCTGGCGTCGGCGTCGAACGCGGTGATCATCGGCTTCAGTGTGCGTCCGGAACGCAAGGCGCAGGAGCTGGCGGAGATGGAGAAGGTCGACATCCGCCTGCACTCGATCATCTACGAACTGCAGGACGAGATCAAGAAAGCCATGGCCGGCCTGCTGGAGCCAATCATCAAGGAGAACTACCAGGGTCGAGCCGAAGTCCGCGAAACCTTCCGCGTGCCCAAAGTGGGAACAGTGGCCGGATGCTACGTGCTCGACGGCATTATCAAGCGTGATTCCGAAGTGCGCCTGGTGCGCGACGGCGTGCAGGTGTACAAGGGCAAAATCGGATCGCTCAGGCGCTTCAAGGACGATGCCAGCGAGGTGCGCAACGGCATGGAGTGCGGCATCGCCATCAGCAACTTCAATGACGTGAAGCGAGGCGATGTGATCGAGGCCTTCGTCACCGAGCGAATTGCTGCCGAGATTGGAGTTGCCTAGCAGCTATCGGATTTTGATATGCCGTGGGTAAGTTACAGCGAAATCTGAATCCCGGAAGGTTGAGACGGGAATATGTTGCCTTCCGGGTTTTTGCTGCAAGAAGACATGGACCTTTCCAACCTTCCCCAGAACGTGGTAGCACAGCTTACAAAAGCTGTGGAAGATTACATTCTCAAGAATCGCGAAAAATATTTTCCACGCGCGTCCGCATTGACCGCGGAACAACGATCGCTACTCGCTCCATTTTTCTCCGCGGAGGATTTGCAGCGCGCCCGGACGCTTGTGCTCGAAGGCTCCAGAATCATGGACCCATCGTTTTATTCAATGGCGCGGATCATGGGAATCCAGAATCTGCCCAGTTTCTCCGATGTTGCCGCGGTGACCTTCGTGGATGTGATTGTCTCGCACGAGAGGTTCACTCCCTCGTTGCTGTTTCACGAGATGGTTCATGTCGTGCAGTATTCGCAATTGGGACCCGCAAAGTTCTCATCGCTTTACGTCAACGGATTCATTCAGGGTGGAAGCTACGAGTCCATTCCGCTGGAGAGGAACGCATACCAGCTCGAATCCCGCTTCAGTGACGACCCGAGCAAGGTGTTCTCAGTCGCGGACGAAGTTCGTCGCTGGAACGATGCGGGAAGACTCTGAATCCAAAAGGCGTTCGTGCGCGAACTGTCTCGGCCAGCAAGGAGGCGCTCGCTTCTTCGCAAGCTAAAGCAAGCTGGGTTCAGTCGGACAGGCTTCGCGGAGAATGAGAACTGAACGGCTCGGATCTATTTCGCCGCTATAGCGGAAGTGTCGCCGGAGGCGGGCTGGGCCTTTGCAGCCACCTTGATTCCGCTCAGGCTGCTGATGTAGCGGTGAATTCCTTTGTACAGCGACTCAGCCACACGTTGGCGGTATTCGCTGGTCTTCAACTTTTTTTCGTCAGAGGGATTGCTCACGAAAGAAATCTCCGCCAGGATCGACGGCATATTAGCGCCAATCAGCACGATGAACGGCGCCTTCTTGACTCCGCGATTGTGGATCGCCGGGCTTTTGGCGCTCAGTCCGGCGTAGAGCGACTTCTGCACGTCAGCAGCCAGCTCGCGCGATTCTTCAATCTTCTCTTTGAGTGCGATTTTCTTTACCAGATCCTGCAACTCATGGATCGATTTCTCCGAGACGGAATTCTCGCGGGCTGCCACTTCCAGCGCGTCGCGCGACGAGGTGAAATTCAGGTAATACGTTTCCACGCCTCGCGCAGAAGAATCACTGCTGGAATTGGCATGAATTGAAACAAACAGGTCAGCCTGCTCTTTGTTGGCGATAGCCGTCCGCGTTTCCAGCGGGATGAACGTGTCATCGTCGCGCGTGTAAACCACTTCTGCCCCGAGACGGCTCTCCAGCAGTTTCCCGAGCTTTCGCGCTACTTCCAGCACCAGGTCCTTTTCCATAAGTCCGTTCGGACCGATGGTTCCGGTATCGTGGCCGCCGTGTCCCGCGTCGATCACAATCTTGCCGATCTTCAGTCCCAGGGCGCGGATCAGCGAGCGGTTTCCTGAAGCCGTCGGCTCCGCCACTTTCGACGATGCGACAGCGGCAGAAGATTGGTGCGCTGCCGTCGCAGGAGGTGTCCGGCGTTTGCGAACAGGTTCCTGCGGCGCTACCGATTGGAACGTCGGTCCGGTTGTAGGCTTGCTGGTTGTGGCGGCAGATTCATCGAGCGCCGCGTCGTCCCCGAGTAGCTTCTTCGGTTCCGCGCTGGCTAGCTGCACCCCTTTGGCGCCTGACGCGGGAACCTTGTCGCTGACCGGTGCGTCGTCTGTTTTTGTCGTCCGGACTGTCGTATCGTGGGCTTTTGCGTCGCGTTTCTTATTCGGTCCGGAAGCTTTGTCTCCGCGATCGATTGCTGCCGCCACCGCCCCTTCTTGCGGCTTGCTATCGGCAGGAATTAGGTGGGTCACGGTTACATCTGCGGCGGGAGCAATATGCGTCACGGTGACATCGGGTACGGACGGGTCGTCGGCCATTGCTTTCGTCGCCGTTGCGTTCTTTACGGTCGGAGAGGCATCAGAGTCTTTCGTTACCAACGCTGGTTTGCGATCGACGGAAGCCGTTTGCTGCGCCGGCAGCTTGCCGTGAATATCGATGATCAAGCGGTAAGGGTTGGGCAGCAGAAACGCCGAGTACTCCGCGACATCGTCCACATCAAGCACCACTCGCGCCATGCCCGCCTTGTTCTGGGCCACGCGAATGCGGTGCAGGAATCCTGAACCCACGTCAAACGACTTCCCGATCAGATCTGAAGTCAGTTTGGTGTTGTACAGATCGAAGAAGATGCGGTCGGGATGGGGCACGCGACCGGCCTGGTATTCAACTTCCTGCTCCAGGTCGATGGCCACGCGCGTGTAATCCGGCGTGGACCAGTGGCGTATCCCCGTCAGGTGCGCGATCCGTCGTGGCTGCGGCGGAGATTCGAGTTTGTCCAGGGCCGTATCGATCGGCTGCGGCGCCCCAACGGTGGCGTCGCCATCACGATCGTTCGAATTCGCCGGTTTCACTGCGGCGGTCTGGGCTTCAGACGCCTTCTTCCGCGCACCGCGGCCGGATGACGCCGCGGAATCCAAATCCTTGCTTGTGTCTGCGACCTGCGCCGAATCGGCAATCTGATCGCCCCGCGGCGGCGGCATCTCCGCCCAGACGGCTTTGATCGCGTCATCCTCCTTCGTCCGCGCCGGCTTCTTCTTGAAAGAATCGCGGCCTGTGGCTTCGGTCATCTCCGCCAGTGCTTTGCGAGCTTCAGAGGCCAGACTGCTGCGGGGATAGTGTTTGAGGTAGTCCTCAAACGTCGCTTTGGCCTGCACCGGATCGCGCAGGTCGTCGCGATAGATCTCACCGATAGTGAACAGCGCCGCAACCCGGTACTTGCTTCCCGGATACTCGCGGCGCAGAAAGACCAGCTGGCCAATGGAATCGCTATAGCTTTTGGGATCGTGGAGAACGCGGCCCTGCTCATCCAGCAGTTCGGCCACGGTGACGATCGAGGTGTCCGCTTTAACCGAGTTCGGTGCGGTGTGATAAACCTTGCGATAGGCTTCCAGCACCTTTTCGTAATCCGCACGCGTGCGCCGCGGTTCAGCCTTGCCCTCCAGCGCGGAGTGCAGCTTTTCCGCCGCGTCAAATTGGGCCAGTGCGGCCTGTTTCTTTTCCTTGACGGTGCGGCGAGCCTCGGCCAGAGGCGCCAGAAGACAAACCGTTGCGGCGCAGATAGCAATCCGCTTTTGGAGGCTGGTCCCGATTTTCATTCACTGCCGCTTTACAGCACCTTCTTAGAATAACCCGCTGTTCCGCTACTCGATGTTGGAAAAGTAGCGGTGGCCTTCCGTGTCGCGCGATTCCTGGATTCGCGGTTTGAAGCCGCTGTTCCAGTACAAGTCCGTGATTTTCTTAACGTAGTCGCGCGTCTCCCGGTATTTGGGCACGCCCCGGCTGCGGTTTACGGCGCCGCTGCCGGCGTTATAGGCCGCCAGCGACAATTCCAGGTTGCCGTTGTAGTTCTCCAGCAGGCTCTTCAGGTGGCGCACCCCGGCGTCAACGTTCTGGTCGGGGTCGAACGCGTTATCAACCTTCAGCGATTTGGCGGTGTAGGGCATGAGCTGCATGAGCCCCATGGCCCCTTTGCGCGAAACCGCATGCGGGTTGAAATTCGATTCCACCTTGACCACTGCTCGTACCAGGTTCGGATCCACGCCGTGACGCTGGGCTGCGGCGTCAATGGCCGAGTCCACAGTTTGCGGGCTTGGCGCGCGTGCAGGAACCGCCTCACCCAGTATTACCGGCTGTGAGCTAACCTTGGCGTTGGGCGGTAACGACGTCGTTACCTCCCGGGCCGCCTGGCGAGCTGCTCTCATGGTAGATGAGCTGCTGACGGGAACGGGTTTCCAGCGGTGGTCTTTGCTGCTCCAGTAAACTAGGCCGCTGTAACGCGATGAATCCACGGGGCTTACTGCTCCTGGAACGGAGCTTGGCTTGGTGCCGGCGGGAGCCTGAGGTGCAGTGGCCTCAACCTGGTCGCTTTCCATCCAGACGCGGTGCCCGGAAGCATCGCGTGTTGGCACCATATTCTGTGCCTGGACTGGGTAGCTGGCAACCATCGTCGTGGCGCAAATCAGGACAGTACGAAGGTGCTGCTTCTTCATCGCGTTAGCCTCTAGTCAAACAGGTTTCCGCGGCCTTCGCTACCTCACCGAAGGTCCAACACCTTTTCCCGCCTGATCTTGAGAACTGCCAGAGAAAAGCGATTATATGACGGTTCCATACCCCCATCAATCGGGCAAATCCTGATGAATCTAGGGAGAAAACCCCAGGAAATGGAGATAATTGACCATGGTGTGCGGCAGAGCCCGTTCGTCGGGGACCAAAAGTGGCTGCTTGGGTCTTTGCTCTTCTTAGCGCAAGAATTCTTCCCCAGCCCGTTCCCTCGCTATGACCATCGTAAAAAACTTGCGCATAACGTTCTATCTGCTTGCAACGCTGGAACTTGTGCTTATGTCAGTAGTTTGGGGCCGCTTCCCATTGCGCTAACTTTCGTCAGGTCGCCTCCCGCAACAGCAGAGTCAACTTCATGAACGCCCGCTCCGCCTGCGGCTGGTTGTAGGCAGCTGAATCTAATGTCGTCCATCCGTGGTGGGCGCCGTCGTAGACTTCACTTTCATATTTTCCGCCCCAGGCCTTGAGTGATTCGTTCAAGTGATTGACCGCTTCTTGCGGCATGCTGCGGTCTTCCATAGCATGCCCGAAATAAAGCCGGGATTTTACCCTTGGCAGGACCAGGTGCGGGCTGTGGGGCTTGTCGGTAAAGAGCCCGCCGCCGTGGAAGGACGCCGCCACTGCTATCTTGTCCGGTCGTGCCGCTGCTGTACGCACGGCCATAGCGCCCGTGAAGCAGTAACCCACGACTGCCATCGCGCCCTGGCGAACTTCTTTCCGCGCTGCCAGTTCGTCGACGTAAGCGGAAGCGTCGCGCTCCATAGCTTCAGGAGTGAGCGGCCCGGTGAGTTCAGCGTAGCGTTTCCGGCTCCTCTCTTCAGCGAAGTTGAGACGGAAAGACAATATCGGCGGTCTCCCCGTGCGATAGAACACGTTGGGCATGAGCACGGCATAACCTGCATCCGCCAGGCGTCGGGCGGACTGGCGGCAAGCATCGCGAATGCCGCCGATATCGGTATAAAACAGAACTCCAGGACATGGTCCGCCGCCGTCGGGATGAAGGAAGACAGCATCCGTGACGCCATCGGCGGCGCGAATCTGAATGTCTTGCTCGTTCATGGATTACCTTTCGATTAATTTCGGCACGACGTTGGTGTGATCTGCAGCGCGCGAGGCAAAACAAAACCGGTTGGCAGTTTAGTCGACGATGACAAGTTGAGGGCCGGGCGCCGCCATTACTTCTTCTTCGCTTGCGTCTTGGTAGCAGGCTTCTTCGCGTGTTTTCCTGCGGGCTTGGCTGCTTTCTTCGCCGATGGCTTTGGCGCGGGCTTCGCAGGCTTTGCCGGCGCGGCGTGCTTGGCTGGCGTGGCCGGTGCGGCCTTGGCGGCTGGAGCTGCAGGCTTACCCTTTCCCGCCTCTGCCGGCGGAGCCGTGGCCTGTACCGATGCGGCCGCTTCAGTTGCCGGAACGGTCCCGGTCAGCGCCGACTTCGGCTTGCGTCCCCGTTTTTTCGGGACGTGCTCTCCCGCGGCTTCTGCTGCTCCTTCTTTCTTGGCGGCTCGTCCCCGCCGGGGCGGCGGTGGCGGAGGCGGAGGCTCCGGCGGTGAATACGGCGTAAGGAATTTTACGATTTCATTGTGCGAGCGCAACTTGCCGTCGATGAGCAGCAGGAAAGCTTCATCCAGGATCTTTTTGTACTCCGGATGTTCGGGTGTGATCCGCAACTCCGGCATCTCCACAAAGGGAAGTTTCTGCCGAACCTGCGGCCACTTGGTCAGGAAGTTCTTGATCTTTTGCTGAACTGCCGCAGGACGCGAAGTGATGGCGGCGAACAGAATTGTTTCCGGCCGGCTTTGCATCAGGAACTTCCACGTCGCCGACGGCTGGTTCAGTTCCTTGGCCACCAGCCGCTTGGCGAAGTCTTTGGTATCGTCTTCCAGATTGCGCCAGCGCTCCACAAAGCCTTTGTTGGGAATCAGCTTCTGTATGCTGGACGCATCTTTGTCGCCCAGCTTGCGGGTGAGGAAGTACATGACGATGGGGCTGGCGTCGGGATTCAGCCCCAGCTCTTGAATCTGCTGCTTGACCTTGAACATCTGCGCCAGCCCGGCGGAGTCTACTTTGGCCAGCGAAAGGTGTGGCACCAGCACCGTCAGCCAGCCTTCTTTTTCCAGCGCTTTTAAAATCTCGACCGGACCCTCTTCGTGCGCGAGCTGCTCTACCTCGTGCCCGCGCGCGCGCTCGGAGAGGTTCTCGATGTAGTTGTTTTCCTTGGCCGCATCGTAGCGGGCTTGCGTCCGCTCTTCCAGTGTCCAGTGGAATCGGGCCGCCAGCCGTGTAGCCCGGATCAGCCGCGACGGTTCTTCGTAAAAAGCATAGTTGTGCAGGACGCGCAGCACCTTCAACTCGATATCCGCAACGCCGTTGAAGGGATCGGTAAGCAGGCCGCGCGAACCGGGGTTCAGTGACAAGGCCATGGCATTAACCGTGAAGTCCCGCCGGCGCATATCGTCGTAGATGGTGCCGGGAACGATCTCCGCGGGCTTGCCCGGCTTGTCATAACGCTCCGAACGCGCGCTGGTAACTTCCGCGCGAACGTTGCCCGGGAGCAGCAACATCACTGTGCGCGTGGTTTCGTCCACGCCCTCGGTGATGGCGCCGGCCTTTTCAAAATCCTTTTGCAGCTTGAGCGCGTTTCCCTGCACGGAGAAATCGAGATCGCGAATGACGAACCCGCTGATAATGTCGCGTACCGCGCCCCCGGTGAGGAACACGTTCATCTCATGAGAGCGCGCAACATCGGTGACCAGCGTCAACGCGCGCTGCTGGTCCGGCGAGAGCCGGGTCTCCATCAAGTAAATAAAGTCTGCCATCGTTTAGAACGGAGCCAGGGACACACGCACCACGACCGGCCCGGAATTCCCGCCGAACCAGTCCTCCATAGCCTGCGATCTTTGTAAGTTACTCTTTATCCAAGACTTAGACGGTATGAGTAGAGAGATGAACAAGCAGCAAACAATATCATAAAGGTTAACGGTTTGGCTACTGGCTATGCGGGAATCACTGATAGCGCCTTTGATGCCTCCGGGTTTCGGTGCGAGAATCAAAGTTCGGCATGCCCTCCACGCACAAGAAAGTGATTGTTCGCAAGCTGAGCCGCGATTCACTCAGCGGTTACGTCGCGCCGCATTTTCTGGTCGAGGGCAAGCTGGAGCTCCTCAATCCTGCAGGAAAAGTTGTGATGATCGAACTGGCCGAGATCAAGAACGTGGATTTCGTGCGCGATTTCAATGAGGTGGCCTCGACCGGGCGCAAGACTTTCACCAACCGGCCGCGGACTGAGGGCCTCTGGGTGCGTCTCAGGTTCATCGACAAGGACATAGTGGAAGGGATGATGGCCAACGACCTGACGCAAGTCGTCCCCGAAGGCTACCTCATCACTCCCCCGGATACCCGCGGCAATGTGCAGCGAATTTTTGTTCCCAGATCTTCTTTAGAAGAGATGACCGTGCTTGCCGTGATCGGGCGGCCCGAAGCTCGCCGCAAGCCCGTGGCGGAGACCGGTCAGGAGAGGCTGTTTTCCGAGCAGTAAAGTTGCTCGCTCCCTCCCGGTGGCTGTCCATTTACAATCGCGGGTCGAGCTTTAGCGGCTGAAATGCGGCGGTCAGGAATCAATTTCTCATGAAACTCCAAGACATTGCCAACAAGCTGGGCGCCCGGCTGGATCCCCTGGGCGCGCAGGTGGAAATCACCGGAGTCGCGCCGATCGAAGCGGCGGGCCTGGGACAGATCAGCTTTATTGCCAATCCCAGGTACGCGGGAGCGGCCCGGAGCACGCAGGCTTCCGCGCTGATCGTAGAAGAAGCTTTTCCTGCTCTGGGCACACCCACGCTGCGCACCCGGAATCCCCACTATGCGTACGCGCGCGTGGCGGAGATGTTTCATCATCCGCCGCAGTACGAGCGGGGCATCCACCCCGCAGCGGTGATTCATTCCTCGGCGCGGATCGGCGCGAATGCTTCCATTGCGGCTGGCGTGGTGATCGATGCCGGCGTCGAAATTGGCGCGAACTGCACTCTGCTGCCGCATGTGGTGATCTATCGCAATGTGAAGATCGGCAGAAATTTCTTCGCTCATGCTAACGTCTCCATCCGCGAGAATTGTGAGATCGGCAACAACGTTCTGCTGCATAACGGAGTGGTCATCGGTTCTGACGGCTTTGGCTTCGCCAAAAACGACCAGGGACTTTGGCACAAGATTCCACAATCCGGTAAGGTGGTGATCGACGACGATGTCGAGATCCAGGCCAACTGCTGCATCGACCGCGCCAGCCTGGGTGAAACCCGCATCGGCCGCAATACCAAGATCGATAATCTGACTCACATTGGCCACAACTGCACCATCGGCGAGAATGCCATGCTGTGCGCGCAGGTGGGGCTTGCAGGCTCGACCGTCATCGGCAATAACGTCATCCTCGCCGGGCAAGTCGGCGTGGCCGGGCACTGCAAGATCGGCGACGGCGTGGTCGTGACCGCGCAGAGCGGCACCCATGGCGACATTGCGCCCGGTGCCATGATCAGCGGATCGCCGGCCTTCGATCACAAACAGTGGCGCCGCAGCGTCGCGTTGTTTGCCAAATTGCCGGAACTGGTAAAGGCCATGCGCGGCGCAAAACCTGAGAATCGTGAACGGGAATGAGGCGTTAGTTTCTAAGTTAGAGTCATGAGCGAAAACCGTACGGAATCCGGAAAGCCCGAGAAAAAGCCGATCCGAGTCTTGTTGCTCGACGACCGCCAGGACAATCTCATTCTGCGCGCGGCCATCCTGCGCAACAACGGCTATGAGGCCGTTACCTCAGCCTCCGTAGAACAGGCGGAAGCCCACCTCAACGCCATCGATATTGCTGTGCTTGACTACCATCTTGGGGCGGGCAAGTTCGGCACCGAGGTGGCGCAATCGCTGCGCGACCTGCGCCCGGAAGTGCCCATCATTATTCTTTCCGCCACCCTGGAGAGAAAGTTCGGCGGCGTGGAGGACATGCACCTGCTCAAAGGCTACAGTTCGGTCGACGATCTTCTGGCCGCGCTCCGCTCCTTTGAAGCCAAGCGCCGCGGCAAGCCGGTGGTAGTGGATGCCCGCGACTTCTTCTACTCGCGAATCGCCATGGCCATGGGCGATGATGTGCTTCTGGAGATACTCGATCGCGACGGCACCTGGCAGTACGTGAATCTTTACTGCGCCCGGCTCTACGACAAGAAACCAGCTTGGTTCATCGGCAAAAACCGTTTTGACGAGTTTCCCGAGCTGGGCGCGGAGTGGAAGGACGTGATCCGTACCGTCGCCGACACGCGCGAAACCTACGTGGACCGCAGCTTCCGCGGCCTGCCTCATATTCCTACCAAGAAAAACCGCTGGAACTGGAACATTCTGGTCTTTCCCTTGAAGCTGCACGATAACCGCAACGGCGCCGTGCTCAGCGCGCGCGTGATCGAAAAAAAATGAAGCGTTTCGTCTTCATTCTCGGCTTCGCTGCGTTTATCTTGCTGATCGGTTGCCGGTCCCGTGTGATCATGGTCAAGTTGATAAACGATAGCGCACAGCCGGTTTCCACCATCATTGTGGATTACCCCGGAGGCACCTTTGGCGACAACGCGCTCCTGCCCGGCAAAACTTTCCTCTACAGACTCAAGGCTCTCGATAACGGACCACTGAAAGTCCAATTCACGAACATTCAGGGAGTCACCCACACCGTGGCCGGGCCATCGCTCAGGAAGAATCAGGAGGGAAGTCTGGAGATCAACTTCACCCAGGATTCAGCCACCATGCATCCTGACTTGCACTGAAGCCGCCACCGCCAACTTATGCCTTTGGGCGCGGGGCAATGATTCAGAGCGTCGCCTCTCACCTGTCCGAAATAGATGAAAGCTTCTTTAGTATTCAAATTTCTCATTGTCCTGCCGCTTTTGAGAAGAGTAGAATCCGCCCGAAAACAAGATATCGGCGTTACCGCAGCGTGCCGCTGCAACTCAGCCTGCGAAGGAGAGACTATGGCAACCGAAGACGATCGTGGTGTGCATCCGGATCCAACGTCTGATCGCAATACATCGGGGCATATTGATGCCCCCGAAAGTGCGCAGGAAACACAATCCAATGCACCTCATCACGACTGCGGCAATCTGTTTGGCTGCGGCGAGGAGAAGGGCACTGGAATTCTGCGTGAAGATATCAAAGACGCCGCCTTGGCTCCGCGAACGGCCGACCGCCTTCTGCACATGGATGAGATCAGCCAGGAATCGCTCGATGCTTACCTCGATGTCCGCGGACGCTCCCGCCGCTCGTTGCTCCGCGCCAGCACCTTCATGGGCGCGTTGGCTGCTGTCGGACCGTGGTTTGGCAAGCTTGCTGCCGCCGGCGAGATTGCCTCATTGCAGAAAGGCAAGCATCCTTCCGGGAGCAAAGAGAAGGCTGACGAGGGTCACGTTCATGTCGTGGAGTCCAATAAAGACACGGTGCACCTTGGCGTTTACGACACCAATCTCGAGCCGATCGCCAAGATCGATTCCGGCGACACGCTGAGCTACATCAAAACCTGGTCGCATTTCCTTAACCAGATGGAGCCGGGCGTTCCCATCGAGAAGATTGCGCAGATGCGCAAGGACAATCCCGGCAAAGGGCCGCATTCCATCATTGGCCCGGTGTTCGTCAACGGAGCCGAGCCCGGCGATGTCCTGGAAGTCCGCTACAAACGCATCCAGCCCACCACGTGGGGCGCGGTCTTCAACAATCCCGGCGCGCTCGGAACCGGACTGCTGGCTGCCGACTATCCACAGGGCCAGGTCAAGTACATAGATCTAGATTTCAAAAAGATGACGGCGGCGTTCGCCCCCAACATCAGTGTTCCCCTTAAGCCATTTCCGGGAACGCTGGGGGTAGCTCCGCCTGACGGATACTATCCTCCGCTCAGTCCCGGCGTGACTACCTCCGTACCACCCGGACCGCATGCCGGCAACGTGGACCTGAGCGAGATTTGCGAAGGCGCCACGCTCTTCATTCCGGTATGGAAAGCGGGCGCGCTGATTTACACCGGCGACGCACACGCGGTTCAGGGCGACGGCGAGATCAGCCTCACTGCGCTGGAGACCCGGTTTGACGAGTTGCGCATCCAGGTCGTGCTCCACAAACAGAAGAATTTTGCCTGGCCCATTGCCGAGACCTCAACGCATTGGATCATCCTGGGCATGGACAAGGACCTGAACGTAGCCATGCAGATGGCCGCACGCAACGCCATCAAGTTCCTGAATACACGGGCCGGATTAACCGAGCTGGATGCTTACGGTCTGTGCAGTATCGCGGTCAGCTTCCGCGTAACCCAGGTAGTGGACATCGTGCGCGGCGTGCACGCCATGATCCCCAAGAGCCTGTTTACCGGAGAGCTGCGGCAGAAGATCGCCGTGGTCTAGAGACAGCCAAATCGCCGCAGATGAAGGCAGAGGGACGCTGATCAAACGAGCCATGACTAGAATTTGATCCGCGTTCATCGGCGTAAATCTGAGGCTATTTTCTTTCTTCAGGAAGAGCGTCGTGGATGGTATCCCACACCACCTGCATCAGCTGTTCCCGTGAAGGATATTTCCCCGGATCAATCGGCGGATGAAACACCAGCGTTGCCGTTCCCCCGCGGACAATGTTGCTTCCCTTGGGCATCATCTCGAAGGTCCCCAGAATCGTTACCGGCACGATGGGAAAGCCGGTCTCCGCCGCCAGATGAAATGGTCCTTTCTTGAATGGACGCATCTTGCCGTCGGCTGAGCGAGTGCCTTCCGGATACAGCGTCATATTGATCCCGTGGCGCATGACCTCGCCCGCGCGGTGGATACTTTGAATGGCCGCTTCGCGGTTCTCGCGCTCCACCGGCACAATCTCCGCCAGGTCCAACGCCTTCCCCAGGATGGGTATTCGCCAGATCACTTTCTTGGCCAGCACCGAAGTTCGTCTTGGAATGATCGGACACAAAGTCGGTGGATCGAGATTGGAGACGTGGTTCGACATGAAGATGTAGGTTCCCGAGGGATCCAATCGGTCCAGGCCCACGGTCTTGATGCGGACCCCCGCGATTCTCACGCCCAGGTGCGCCAGCCCCATGCCCACGGGATACAGCAGGTTGGCGTTGCCTGCGATGAAGGTCCACGGAAAGACGAACAGCGCGGCAATGGGAACAGTGATGATCCAGAACAAAAGGGCGATAAGCGTGCGCGCCAGTCCGATGGCCGACCGCATTATGAGCGCCGCGCGCCGCGCAGCTCTTCAATTCTCCGCGGCAGCTTCTCGTAGATTCCGCCGAAGCCTCCGTTGGAGAGGATGGCCACCACGTCGCCGCTTTCCAGTTCGGGAACGACTGCTTCGACAATGGCATCGGCATCGGCCAGCTCGCGAGCTTTTGAGCCATTTCGTTTGATGGCGTTGATCACGCTGCCAACGTTCAGCCGGTCGTTCTCCGGCACCGCTTCCGGCTTGAAGATGCTCGCGATGACCACCTGGTCGGCTAGCGAGAGGCTGGTAGCCAACTCCTTCTGCAGGACCTTGCGGCGCAGAGTGTTGGAGCGAGGTTCAAAAAGCGCCCACAGCCTGGCCGCTGGATAACGCCCGCGCAGCGCCCGCAGTGTGGCCGCGACGGCAGTCGGGTGGTGAGCGAAGTCGTCGATGATGGTGATGCCATCGATCTCCGCCTTCACTTCCAGCCTGCGTTTCACGCTCTTGAAGGTCCTGAGTGCCTCAGCGACCACCGAGGCGTCGATACCGTAGTGAGCGGCAACGGCGGCGGCTGCCGTCGCGTTGAGCACGTTGTACTCTCCGGCCAGTTGAAACTCGAATTCGCCCCAGGCTTTGCCCTGATGCATCACCGACCAGCTGGTGCGGCCGGAGTCAAAGTGCAGATCCGCGATCCTCCATTCCGAGCCGTCCTTCATGCCGTAGCGCTCGACCGGCGTGAAGGCTTTGGTCAGGCACTCGTCAACATTTGGATCAGCATCGTAAGCCACGATCTTGCCCCGTCGCGGAACCAGGTTCACCAGGCGCTGGAAGGCGAGCTTCACCGCGTCCAGATCGGCATAAATGTCGGCGTGATCGAACTCGACGGAGGTAAGAATGATGGCTTGAGGAAAATAGTGGAGGAACTTGGGGCCTTTATCGAAGAACGCGGTGTCGTACTCGTCGCCCTCGAGGATAAAGTGCTTGCCCTGGCGCAGGGCGAAGCTGCTGCCGAAGTTCTCCGCCATGCCGCCGATCAGGAATGACGGGTCCTTGCCCGCGGCCTGGAAGATCCACGCCAGCATAGAGGTCGTTGTGGTCTTCCCATGCGTACCGGCCACCACGATCGGCTCGCGCGTCCGCAGAAAAAAATCGTAGAGAGTGTCGGGCAGTGAGCGGAAGGAGATGCGTTCGTCGAGAACGTGCTCCAGCTCAACATTACCGCGCGAGATGGCATTGCCCACCACCACCCAGTCCGGGCGTGGCTTCAGATTGGCCTCTGAGTACGGCTGCGACACCGGGATCGCCATGGAGGCCAGAAAATCGGACATGGGCGGATACGCGGCAGCGTCTGAGCCGGTGACTTTGAAGCCCCGTTGTCGCAGCAATCCTGCCAGCGAAGCCATCGCCGTGCCGCAGATTCCAATCAGATGTACGTGTTGCTGGTCCGCCACATCAAGAGATTAACGGATTTGTGTGGCGGCTTCCAATATCTTCAGTTGGGCCGTCGATTCCTCCGCGATCAGCTCGGCTTCCACGCCCATGGGCAGCGTGATGTTGCCTCCGGAGACGTGGCCCGATCTCAGTCCGTAGACGATGGGCACGCGATACTCCGACAGTAATCTCGCGATCACCTGCTGCAGCGTGTACTCCTGTTTCCCCGGCTGAACGCAGTCGAGCATCTCTCCGAAGATAAAGCCGCGCACCGCTTCCAGTTTGCCGGCAAGCTTCAGGTGCATCAGCATGCGGTCGATCTGGTAGGGCTTCTCGCCGACGTCCTCGACAAATAGAATCGTATCGTCCGTCTGGATTTCAAACGGAGTGCCAAGCGACGCTGCCAGCAGCGAGAGGCAGCCGCCGTAGAGCCGCCCGCGGGCCCGGCCGGTGCGTATCGTCTCGACGCGATCCATGGGAATGTCCCACCCGGCAGCTGCCTGGAAGGCATTCGTCCAGCTCGAAGCTTCAAAAGTCCCGCCGGCAATGTCTTTGGCAGCCATGGGACCGTGAAACGTGACCAGATTGTTGCGGTGATAGATAGCCGTGAAAAGGGACGTCAGATCACTGCAGCCGAGAAGAATCTTGGGATGTTTAGCGAACAGATCAAACTTCAGGCCGGGCAGGAGGTAATTGCTGCCATAGCCGCCGCGGACGCCGATCACCGCTGCGATGTCGTCCCGGACCATCATGCTTTCCAACTCGTGCAACCGGCGTTCCCCTGTGCCGGCAAAGTAAAGGTCGCGGTCAAAGATATTTTCCGAGTACACGGGCACGTACCCCATCTGCCGCAGCCGCTCGCAGCCGGCGAGAAACGCTTCACGATTGAAGCTGCTGGCCGGCGCGATGATGCCGATCTTATCGCCCGATTTGAGCGCGCGAGGCTTGATGACTGCCGGCTTAGCCAAGGAATTCACCCCGGCAGATGAGCTGGGCCGGTCCCCGCAGCGAAACTTCTTCGTCCGACCAATGAACCGTCTGGGCGCCGCCCGGAGCGTGCACCGTCAGAGGCGATTTCGCGAGACCGCCCGCGATCGAGGCCACCGCAGCCGCGCATGAGCCGGTGCCGGAAGATTGCGTCTCGCCCACGCCGCGCTCGTAGAAGCGGACGTCGATGTCATTGTTGCTTTTCAAGCGCACAAATTCTACGTTCACGCCCTGTGGAAAGCTTCGATCGCGTCCGATCTCCGCTCCCAATGCCTGCCATAAGGCTGGAAATTCGCTGACGAACACCACGAAATGCGGGTTGCCCATCGATACCGGCGTGCCCTTTGCCTTGCCGGACGCGACTGTCACCGAAAACTCTGCGCCAACTTCCGGCTTGCCCATGTCCATTTCGAACTCGAAAACCATTTCATTGCGCGAGACGAGATTGCAGTGCTTCACGCCGGCGCCGGTGTGGATGAGCAATTGGCCATGCTTTCCGGCGGCGACTAAGTACGCCGCAACGCAGCGCGTTCCATTGCCGGAGATTTCGGCCTCGCTGCCGTCGGCGTTGATGAGGTGCGCCTGCGCGTCAGCGCCTTCTGCCGGAAACAACCACTCCACACCGTCGGCCCCGACTCCGTTGTGGCGATCGCAGAGACGGCGGCTGAGCGGTCCCAACTCCGCGGGGGCATACGCGCCTTCAATGATCAGAAAATCGTTGCCGCAGGCTGAAGCTTTGGTGAAGGGCACCATGATCTATTCGATCTCGGGTCCGGATGTCGACTGGACATTCCGGAGGCCCTCACACTGGCGGAAGGCATCGAGCAGCTCCTGGCGCTCGCTGCGTGTGGCCGCGACGCTGAAGGTCACGTGGTCTTTTCCGTCGACTTTGCTGAGACGCAAGCGGCTCAGCTCCTTGTCCTGGGCTTCGAGAACGTGGTTGACCTCTTCGATAGCTTCCTGCGCGGTTTTGTCCGTGACCACGCTGTAGTCTACTTGCAGGGGTTTCCAGTCAAGCCGCCCTTCCATCCACCCGAGCACCCGCAGCGCAAGCAGGATCAGCAAAGTGGCAAAAACCGCCAGCCAGTAAAATCCTGCACCGCAGGCCATGCCGATGGATGCGGCGACAAAAATGGTGGCCGCGGTAGTCAGCCCGGTCACGCCGGTTTTGCCGCGCAGGATGGATCCCGCGCCGATGAAACCGATGCCGGGAATGATCTGCGAGGCAATGCGCGTGCCTTCCGTGGCGCCGCCCAGCTCCAGCGAGAGAACCGTAAACATCGCGGCGCCGATGCAGATGAACATGTGGGTTCTCAGCCCAGCGGGACGATGTTTCAGTTCGCGCTCCAGGCCGATGGCGCCGCCCAGAACCGCCGCCACCAGCAGCTCCACCATGATTCGGGAAAAGAGCTGGCCCAGAGCGGGCTGAGCGATCCACGACGACCAGAGCGATGTCAGTGCGTGTTCCATGCGCGAGAACTGGCCCGATTGTAGCACCGTCCTCAGGGAGTCGATTTGTAGATAACTGCCGTGTAGTTGCGAACTGTGATCAGGGCGACATTGTGAAGGTTCTGGGGGAATAGCCGGGTTGCCCCCCAGACGTCGTCGCCGTCGATGGCGACGACGTAGTCCGCGGATTTCGCCGGCTGCGTGAGCGCGATCTCCCAGTATCCGGGATTGCTTTCGCGCAAAACTCGCTTGAACGGAATGCCTGCCATCTCCACTGCTCCTGAATGCGCCCCGCAATCCATCATGATGGTTGCGCTTGGCGGAAGTTGATCGAGAAGCCGCGCAAGCTGCTGCTCAAACTGCACCCGTGCGTTTCCGTTGGCCTGAGCCTCTCGTAGACAAGGCGGCGTGTGCAACCATAGCGAACCGTAGCTGACAGCGATCAGGACCGCCGCAGCCAGTGCCACCATCCGCCGTGGAACCAACTTGCTCAGCAATTCATATCCGACGGCCACGAATACCGCGACGGCCGGCAGCAACTGCAGCCCGTACCGCAGGTTGTAATAACTGAACGGCCACCATCCAGGGACGTAAATGGGTACGCTGCCCCAGGCAATGCTGACCGCATACAGTACGACCGGACACCACAAAGGGATCCACGGCCAGAAACCGCGCGCAAAGTAAATTACGCTGAGCAGCCCGATAAAAGCGGCTGAAGACAACAGATACTCCGCGCGCCCTTCGCCCAGGTCAAGACGCGCAGCCTTCAGAAAGTAAAGCTCGGCGGTGCGCGGGAAATGCTCTCCGGGATAGGTGGGCATGCTGGGCGTGCGGCTGCGCTGCTGAATGGCGCCGGCCGAGTACGGGCCATTGGCAAACTCCAGCGCATTACCATAACTTGCATGGTTGTACGCCAGCCACAGGCACGCGGTCAGGAACGGCAGCAGGGCGAATTTGACTGCCGATCTGCGCAGCCCTCCGCTGAACCGGGGAGCAATCACCGCATAAAGGATCAACGCCGCGACCAGCACCGTTGACAAGAACCAGCCGTCATAACGCGTCAGAACCGCCGCCGCCAGAACCAGGCCGCACTTTTCCAGCGATCTGCCCGGCGGTTTTTCAGGACTTGCTGCGTCGCGCACGAACTCGGCAAAAAAGACTGTCGCCCACACAAACAGGCACAGATACAGCGATTCGGTCATCGCCGTCGACTGAATAAAAATAAGGTTGGGATTCAGGGCATAGATTAGTCCTGCAATCCATGCTGCGGCCCGCGATGCCAGCCCGCGCACCAGGCGGAAGATGCCAAGGGTGCCGGCAATGTAGGCGAGCATGGAAGGAATCGACCCACCCAGCCCGGTGCGCCACAGCCAGTCATTGGCGATGAACGGGATATCGAGCAGATGCGGCAGGGGCAGCCAGACAGTGCCGAGTTGAAGAAGCCCGGGCGTCCGCGAATCGAAGACCCGGCGCGCGATGTTGATGTGCGCGGGAGCATCGCCGTCGAGAAAGAGAATACCGCGTCTGTAGCAGAACCACAGCGCAGATGCGGAGATCACAGCGCTCAGCAGGGCAAGAAGGCGGCCGTCGCGGCGCGTTTCGAGATCGGGGGTCGGCGCGCCGGCGGTGCTCATTCGATGTGCGTGAGTTCGCGAAAGACGTTGTAGCGCTCGTCAATCTCTTTACGCGTGAGCTTCTGCAGCCGCTCGGTGCCAAAAGCCTCCACGGTGAACGAGCCCATCACGCCGCCGTAAAACATGGCGCGCTTGAACACGTCGCGCGTGAGTTCGCCGCGGGAGGCAATATATCCCATGAAGCCGCCGGCAAAGGTGTCGCCGGCGCCGGTGGGATCAACCACAGCTTCCAGGGGCAGTGTGGGAGCGCGAAAGGGATGGCGGCCGATGCCAAACGCGTTGTGCCCGAAGAACACGGTCGCGCCGTACTCACCGTGCTTGATGACCAGCGCCTTAGGCCCCATTTTCAAGATTTTGCTTGCCGCCCTCGCCAGGCTGGTGTCGCCGGCCAGCATCTTGGCTTCGGTGTCGTTGATCAACAGCGCGTCGACGGCCTTCAGCATCTCTTCCAGCTGCGGACGCGAGCCGTTGATCCAATAATTCATGGTGTCGCCGGCGACAAACTTCGCGCCATTGAGCTGCCGTCGGACGTTGAGCTGCAGCCGTGGATCGATGTTAGCCAGAAAGAGATATTCTGTGTCCTTGAACTTCGCCGGAATTTGCGGGTTGAAATTGGCGAAGACGCCGAGTTGCGTATCCAGGCTTTTGGCGTCATTCACGTTGTCGCCATACTCGCCCGACCAGAAAAAGCTCTTTCCCCTCTGGTGAACGATGCCGCTGGTATCGATGCCGCGGGCATGAAAGACGTGCTTTTCTTTTTCAGTGAAATCGTCGCCCACGACCGCAACTACGCGCACATGGGTAAAGAAACTGGCCGCCAGCGAGAAGTAGGTAGCGGCGCCGCCAAGAATCTTGTCGGTTTTACCGTAGGGGGTTTTGATGGCGTCGAAAGCGACAGAACCAACAACCAGCAATGACACTTAGACTTTGGCCTCCTGGCCCTTGTTCAGGTATTTGTCGAGCAGCAGGGAAAGCTTCTGCCGGGTGGCCGCTGGAATCTTGGCCGGATCGGTCAGGATGGCGAACTGCAGCGCCGAACCGCAGGAGCATTTGCGTTCGCGCGGCATCGAGGCGACCGTACGCTTTACGACTTCCGCCGCATGCGCCGCGTTGGTATTCAGGACTCTGACAATCTGCTCCACCGTCACCGAGTCGTGCCCGGGATGCCAACAGTCGTAGTCTGTGACCATGGCCATGGTGGCGTAACAGATCTCGGCTTCGCGAGCCAGCTTGGCCTCCTGCAGGTTGGTCATGCCGATCACGTCGGCTCCCCAGCTGCGGTAAAGATTCGATTCCGCTTTGGTGGAAAACTGCGGACCTTCGATGCAGATGTAAGTGCCCCCGGCGTTGCCTGCCACGCCGGCGCCCTTGCACGCCTGTGTAATCGCGCTGCTGACTTCTGCGCAGACCGGGTCCCCGAAGCCCACATGCGCCACGATCCCATGGCCGAAGAAGGTGGAGGCGCGATGATACGTGCGGTCGATGAACTGGTCGGGAATAACGAAGTCAGTCGGCTTGTGCTCTTCCTTGAGGGAACCGACAGCCGAGACGGAAACGATCCGCTCCACGCCCAGTTTTTTCATGGCGTAGATGTTGGCGCGAAAGTTCAGCTCGCTGGGAAGGATTCGATGTCCGCGCCCGTGGCGCGCGAGAAAGGCGACCTTGCGGCCCTCAAGATTGCCCAGCACGAACGCGTCCGACGGTTCGCCAAAAGGTGTTTGTATGGTTGCTTCGTGAGCATCGGTCAGCCCCGGCATGGAATACAGACCGCTTCCGCCGATGATGCCGATTTCTGCCTGTTGCAAAGAGGGATCTCCCAGGAAAAGCTATCTGCCAAACCCGTGATTATAGCGAACGCGAAATGATCTAGCGCACGCTGCCTGCGGCGGGTTGTGGCTCCTGCTGCCCATGCTTCAACCCGGCCTGAATAAGCTGGTCCGCGGATTCTGGATCGAAGCTCTCCGTCGCGACCACGGTGCTGCCGGTCTGCTGGATAAAAATCGGGCCGTCAGTGCTGGCGAACTGGGCCAGCCCCGGCTTCGCGGCTGATCCTGCTGCACGCTGCAATCCGTTGTACCGTTGCTTCAAGGCGGCGGAGTAGACTTTGGCGAATTCCTGGGCCGCTCCGTCGGTGGCCCATTTGGAAATGTAGTAGAGGCCGACGTGCGCCGAAGAATTCTTGTCCGGCGGCTTTGCGCCCTTGCGTCCGGCGGCGTAATAGGCGCCTCCACGCCACTCCGGGGTCAGGCGCGCGGCGACTTTTTCGTCAGCGTAGATCTTCAGCAGGATCTTCACGTCCAGTTCGCCGACCGCGCCAGCATCGTAGCCTTCGTATTCTTTCTTCAGGAAGCCCATATCGGGTAGCAGCAGCGGTGGTACCCGGCGTCCGGCAAGATACTCTTTTGGCTCCATGATTTCGCGAGTGGTCTGCGGCATGCGGTCCAGGGCGCCGGCGAACGCCGCTTTCTTGCCGCCGTTGACCAGAAGCTCCTTGATAAAGGTCATCCCTTCGCGATAAGGAAAGATAAGCTCCTCTTGCAGAAGAGGAGGCGCGCTGTCAAAGACCGGGCTGTCTTTGCTCTTGTCCATCGACGCAGCCTGCATGACGTCCACCGTCTCCGGCCGCTCCTGGACACTGTGTCCCATCGGCGCCAGCACATAATCCAGCATGACGATCATGGCCTGGCCCTCCAGGACCGCGCTGCGGGCGCTGGAGGCTTCGTCATTGCGCAGCAGAGCATCGAGATCCTCCAGGCCGTGCTTCTCGATCTCCTCTTCGTGCTTGCTCATCTTCTCCAGGTTGTAGCTCTGGTCCTGAAGCGCGTGAGTGAGCTCATGGGCCATCACCGGCTTCTGCATCTCCGCTTCATTCCAGTCAAGCAGGTTCATGGTCTTGGTTTTTTCGTCGTAGTAGCCGGCTACCTGTTCGGTGAGCAGCTTGAGGAGAAAACTGTGCAGGTCAAAGGTGCGGGGAAGCAGGCCGAACTTCTTCAACACCAGCTCTGAGCGTTCGAAGCGGATGCGGTCGACGTCAGATTCCATTTTCTCGTCGAGGTACCTGGCCACGTGCTCGCGGCTGACGATGGCCCGCTTCACGTTGTGCTTTACCGGAAGCAAGGTATCGGTGCCGGCGAAATGAAGAATCTCGTCCACCGAGGCCAGCAGGTCTTTTTCTTCTGCAGGCGTGAGCTTGTGCTCCGGCGTGGCCGAAGGCTGTGGAGACGCCTCGGGAGAGACAGTCGGGGACTGCGCCGGCGCGGGCGATGCCCCCGAGGGAGACGTTTGCGGCTGAGCGGTTGGCGAGCTCTGCAGGCCCGCGACCCAGGGGACTGCTGTGAACGAAAAAACAAGAATCAGGATCAGGGAAAAGATTGCCGATGATTTCTTCATTGGAAGTTGAGCTGATTGTCCTTCAGTTGAGACGTTTCGCAGTCGGTGGCCGCCAGATCGCTTATTCTACGCTTTGCGTGCCTCTATTGGATGGGGGGAAGGGCGGAAAAGGTAGCAGCGAATCGAAGATGAGCATGATTCCGGGCGGCTCCCGCGAGGAAGCCGTCCGGATCATGGGTGCGCGCTTACTTTATTCCAGCACCGCCTCGGCAGAACGGATGTACTCGATGACCGAATCGCTCCAGCCGTCGATGTGCGTCCACTTGCCGTAGCCTACGCCGTTCTGGTAGCTGGCCACGTTGATCATGTAGCCCCGCGCGCGGGGGTTGGGAACCGGATCGTGCGACTGCTCGTCCGTGATCACGATCAAGCGGTCGTACGTCTCGGTGATGCCGTTCAGCGCCTTGCCGAGATACGTCCCGTTGTGGCGCTGGCTGGCGTTGATGGCGTCGCGCAGAGCAAAGCCGCGGCGCGACGGCACCTCAACCAGCTGGTCGGAGAAGCTGTAGATGCTGACCTTTTCGGCGATCTCTCGCAGCAACACCGCCAGGCCGTAGCCGGCGTCGTTGCGGCGCATCTCAGAACGCCGCGAAAGCTGGGCATCCATCGACCCGGACACGTCCACCAGCAGCACAGTCTTACCCGGCAGCCGCGGCGCGCCCTCCAGCGAGCGGAACATTGCGTGCTCCAGCTCCGTCTCCCACTTCGGCGCGTAGCGCGCCGCAGCGATGAAGCGGAAGGGCAGCACGCGCTCGGTCTTCATTCGTGCCAGACCGTCGCGGACGGCCTGCTCGTCCACCTGGGCCTCAGCCATATTGCGCAGGTTACGCAGCAGGGCCAGCGCTCCCAGCTTGTTCTCTGCCAGCAGACGCTCCCACGCCTGGCGCTTCTCCGCGCCCGAAGAGAGAGCCACCTCCCAGGTATCGGGGGTGGCCAGCTTGCCCTCCACCAGGCGCTTCCACAACTCACCCTGCGCGTCGTCCACCGGGTGGGCGTGGCAAAGGAAGAGTACGTCACGCAGCTTCACCGGAGCCGCGCGGTGGTACTTGGCCAGCGCGTACTCGTCGAACTTGGTGAAAGCCGCGGCCAGACCCTTCTTCACCTGCGCCGAGAGCGGTTGCTTGCCGTCGCTCCAGTACAGGGCCACGAACTCGGAGAGCTCGTCGGCACGCTGGATCACCCGCATCAGCGTCTCAGCCACCAGGTGACGGTGAGTCGCCAGGCGCGCCATCTCCCGGACCAGCAGCAGCGGTGCGTGGCGCAGCTTCATCTTCTCGCGCGCCTCCACGGCCAGCGCAGCCACCTTCTCCGCCTGGACCTTGGCCACCAGTTCGTGGATGCGGCCGGCGATGGCCACACCATCCTCATAGAACTGGTCCTCCCACAGCATGCAGGCCAGCACCGAACGCCGGAGCTGCAGTTCATGGGAGATGTGGCGGGCCGGAGCGCCCTCGTGAGTGCGCTCAGTGCCGGTCTTCATCCAGGGAAACAGGTTCATACGGGCCATGATGTTGGGTCCTCTCTTTATTCGTTGTCACGGGCAGCCGCGGGAACTTCCGGCGGCTGTTCAGTTTGTGGTTCTTCTTCCAACGACCCGGAGTTAGCAAAGTGCGGCAGCACTAATGAAGCCTGCGGATTTTCCCGCATTCTTGCTCCTCAGTATCCACGCGATCTCCTCCAGGTCTTCAACACACGGCAGCCGCTTGTCGAGGTAATCGCTGCATTCGCGTACCGGGAACGGTATCCGGATAGGCTCAAAGATCCGGTCACACATCGTGATCTTTTCGCTCTCTGAATATCCGCGGATGATACGCGCATAGACGCAGGTATCACACTGCGATGCCTGCCCCACCGCGGTGCCGCCGTAGATCTTACGTAAATCCATAAACCCCACTCTGCGATCTGCATGTCCGAAAAGCGTCGGGGAACTTGCGATGAGAGTTAGCACCTTGACAGCGTGGGACACGCGTTCACGCTGGCGAGGCCCGAAGTAGCCCCTCATCTTCGCCACCGACGAACAATAAAAATGCCGGGGAACCAGCGATCCAGGCAAGGCGCTCTATCCACTGAGCTACGCCGGCATATCATCCGGCGGCAGGAATCGAACCTGCGACCTCCTGCGTATCAGGCGAAGTAACCCGAATCTTCACCACCGGCAAAATTTCATCAGCTTAGAGATGTGAGACGTCCGCACCGCCAAGCCTCACATTTTCACAAAACCGGGCAGTAGCGCTGGAACCAAGACTCAAACGGGGAACATTCGATCCGAGTGTAAAGGTTCGTCGTTCTGGTAGGTTGAACTACGGCTCTCGAGAAGCCGGCAGGACTTGCACCTGCATCTACGAACTGAGAAGTAACTCTGATCTCCACCACCGGTTGAAGCTTGCTTCCAACGTAAACTGCCGCTAAGGAGCCGAGTGTTGCAACGGATCTCAGCTCCCATCTTGTAAAAACTGTGATAAGTCCGTTGCCGGCACAGCAGACCCGGGCAGGTCTAGGCCTCTCCAAGCCACTCGCTTCCCGCGAATACCCGGGCCTGCAGTGCCGGCAAAAATTCATACCGGGGAACAGCCGACCAAAGTGTTTCCGTTGCTCTGTCCGGTTGAGCTACAGCATCCTTTCGGCGCCGGCTGGATTCGAACTTGAGCCGTTTTGCGGGCGTCTGAGCCCGCAGGCAAACCCTGAGCGCGAAGCGCGAAGGACCTCAAGCTACGTTTATTCATCCCCGGCCGAAGATGCCGGCAGGACTTGAACCTGCAACCCACGGCTTAAGAAGTAACTCTGATCTTCACCACCGGTAACTCACTGCCGGGGAAACCACCATTCACGGTTTGCGGCAGAGCCGCGTTCGTTGAAAGTGAAGCAACCGTGATCTATCGCCACCGGCAAAACGACTGGAAATCAATGGTCAGGGAACCAGCGACTGCGGTTTGAATGGTGGAGTCGAACCACCTGGCCCCGGTTAGGGACCCACCAGAAGTAGCCGCAATCTACGCCACTGACCGAAGTTGAAAGCGCTATTAAGTGCCGGGCCAACAAGCAGCTACGATGATTGTTATCAGCGAAGCAGCCGAAGCTTCGGCCGCAAACAGTTGCGGCATTACCCAGCGGTCTAGTTGATGATTGATTGCGTAGGACTGAAGCGCCTGGGGTTAGCTAAGGAGATAGTTAAACGTCCGCAGGCTATCAGAACCAGGGACTGGTTCCTTCAGCCTCCGCACCGAGATGTGGGTGATGCATTTCATTGGGCGTTTCTCCTACGCATTAGACACGATACCAAACGATTAGTTTCGCGTGAATGGGTAAAATTCGGAATTGCAGAAAATTATTTGTGAAAAGAAAATTTAGCACAGTGAACTACTGAATTTTATTCGTGGATGCTATTGAATATCGGCCGGTTTGAGGACTCTTCGACAACGACTGGGCTCCCTCACTTCGTTCGGGACATAGAATTCGCAATCCACTCAGCCGATTCTCTTGTTCCCAGAGTTCCACCGATGTCCGAGGTCGTTTTCTTCTGGCGAACGGCTTCCCGTACTGCCTGGTTGATTTGAGCCGCTTCTTTACTCAAACCGAGATGGTCCAGCATCATGGCTGCCGTTGAGACAGCGCCGATAGGATTGGCGATATTCTTTCCCGCGAACGGCGGCGCGGAGCCGTGCACCGGCTCGAACATCGACGTCTTGCCGGGATGAATGTTGCCGCTGGCGGCCATGCCCAACCCACCCTGCAGCGCCGCGGCCAGATCGGTGATGATGTCGCCGAACATGTTGTTGGTCACAATCACGTCAAATTGCTTCGGATCGCGCGCCATGTGCATGCAGAGAGCGTCCACATACATGTGCGAGGCCTGAATATCAGAGTATTCGGCGGCAACCAGCTTGAATACTCGTTGCCAGAGCCCGCCGGCGTAAGTCATCACGTTCGACTTGTCCGACATGAGCACCTTTTTGCGCTTTTGCCGTCGCGCCAGTTCGAAGGCGTAGCGGATTACACGCTCCACGCCTTTGCGGGTGTTGAAATCCTCCTGGGTTGCGATCTCGTCAGGCGTGCCTTGTTTCAGCACGCCGCCGGCATCAACGTACGGACCTTCGGTATTTTCACGAATGACCACGAAATCCACGTCTTCCGGCTTGACGTTCTTGAGCGGGCAGAGTGATTCGTCGAACAGCTTCACCGGGCGGACGTTGGCGTAGAGATCCATCTTGAAGCGCATGCCCAGCAGAATTTCTTTGGCGTGAATGTTCGAAGGCACGCGCGGATCCCCAAGCGCGCCCACAAAAATGGCATCGAAGTCGCGGGCCAGCATGGCGAAGCCGTCTGAGGGAATCGTGGTGCCGTCTTTCAAATAACGATCGGCCGACCAGTCAAAGGTGGTGAACTCGACCGCGACCCCGGTGGCCTCAACGACTCTGATCGCCGCGGGAATTACTTCTTTGCCAATGCCGTCGCCGGGAACGACGGCGATGCGCTTCTTCGCCATGGCCAGCAATATAACACCCATCACCGGGACACGGAGACACGGAGAAGAATCGGATCATCGGTCCATCGGATCATGGGAGCGATCATGCGGTGAAAATCGCATCATTTATAATCAAAGGTTTTACGCGAGCAAACACTTGTCTTTCGAAGAAAACACATATCAACTGCGGCGGCAGAAGCTGCGCGAGATAGAAGCGCTGGGCCAGCCGGCGTTCCCTTACAGCTTTGGGGCCACGCACACCGTTCCGGAGATTCTCTCGTCGTTCAGCCGTAGCACGGCGGAGGAGCTGGCGAATCCGCGGGTCAACGTCCGAGTGGCCGGGCGCATCATCTCGCTGCGTCTTCAGGGCAAGGCCGGCTTTGCTCACCTGCAGCAGGGCGGCCAGCGCCTGCAGATCTACGTGAAGCTGGACTTCGTGGGCGAAAAAGGTTTTGCGTTGTACAAGCTGCTCGACCTGGGCGACTACATCGGCGTCACCGGCTATCTCTTTCGCACTCGCACCGGCGAGCTGACCATTCACGTGGAAGAGCTCACCTTCCTGGCCAAGGATTTTCTCCCGCTGCCGGAGAAGTGGCATGGGCTGAGCGACGTGGAGCTGCGGTACCGCCAGCGCTACGTTGACCTGATTATGAATCAGGAGGTGCGTGAGGTCTTCGTTAAGCGCAGCAAGGTAGTGCAGTCGATCAGGAAGTTCCTTGACGCGCGCGGCTACATCGAGGTGGAGACGCCGATGATGCAGCCTATCCCCGGCGGCGCCGTGGCGCGCCCGTTCACCACGCACCACAATACGCTGGACATCGATCTCTACCTGCGCATTGCCCCTGAGCTTTATCTCAAGCGGCTGGTGGTAGGCGGCCTGGACCGCGTATACGAGATCAACCGCAACTTCCGCAATGAAGGCATCTCCACGCAGCACAATCCTGAGTTCACGATGCTGGAGTTCTACCAGGCCTACGCCGATTACCGTGACATGATGCAGCTCACCGAAGAGATGCTGGCTCAGGTGGCGCGCGATGTGAACGGGACTACGGTCGCGAGCTTTAACGCACAGGAAATCGATTTCGCCAAATGGCAGCGGCTCTCCATGCGCGAGGCCATCATGAAGTACTGGCCGGAGGCCGCGGAGCCGAAGCCGCAAATGGAGGATTTCGCCACGCACGCGTCGGTGGAAGCACTGGTGAAAAGGCTGAACGCAAAACATACGCCGCACATGCCGTATGATCCGCAGGACCCTGCGGGAAAGACCATCGCCGCCATGTTTGAGGCGGTGGCGGAAGAGCATCTGATTCAGCCGACCTTGATTTACGACTTCCCGCTGGCCATCTCGCCGTTGTCAAAAAACAAGCGCGACGAGCCCGAGGCATGGGTCGAACGCTTTGAAGTGTTCGTCGGCGGACTGGAGATCGGCAATGCCTTCAGCGAGCTGAACGATCCGGAAGAGCAGCGCCGCCGCTTCGAGCAGCAGCTCAGGGAGAAAGAACGCGGCGACGATGAGGCGCATGTGATGGATGAAGATTACATCCGGGCGCTCTCGTATGGTCTGCCGCCGACCGGTGGAGAAGGGATTGGCATTGACCGGCTGACCATGCTGCTGACAGACTCGCGGTCGATACGCGACGTGATTCTTTTCCCGCTGCTCAGACCGCAGGCCGATAACGGTGCCGCGGCGACGCAAAGGCCGGAAGAAGCTAAATAGCAGCTTCTAGCGTCACCGGATGGGACCCGTCATTGGAGGAATTTATGCGCCGATGGGGATTGGTCATGACACTTTCCTATGCCGTCATCCTTCTTGTCTTTGTGGCTCCCCTGACGGTGCTGATCAACCTGGACAAAGGTAGCCATACGTTTGTCTTGGAAGTCACAAAAGTCTACCAGGGAGGAGGAGTCTGGCTTCTGACAGGAATTATGGCTGCGTGTCAGGCATTATTGCTGTTTCTGTCGGTGGACGTTTCTCGCCAGCGGCTTAAGCCGCGTTCGCACATCCTGCTCTCGTGCATGGTCACGGCTGCTATGGCCGCCCTGCTTTGCGGAAGCGCCATTCTTTCACTGGGCTTTGGGGTTTTTGGCGACCGCTTCGGGCGGCACTTTTTCGACACCAGCCTCCCAGTGTTTGCCTCCTGGGCTGGGCTGTGGCTGGCTTGGGGACTCATATTCCTTAATTACCTGCGAGGATCCAACGCGTCGCTCACGCGGATAACTACCCGGTTGCTCCGCGGCAGTGTGCTGGAACTCCTGATCGCTGTGCCGTCGCATGTGCTGGCCCGCCGCCGTAATGATTGCTCGGCGCCGGTGGCAACGTCATTTGGGATTGCAACGGGCATTGCGATCATGTTGCTCTGCTTCGGTCCGAGCGTGCTTCTGCTCTACAAAAAGCGCATGGATGACTACGGGAAGCCGCGAGTTGCGGCGGCGGGATGACCTGTCATTGCCTATCGTAAAGCGCACTCGATCGTCTTTATTATCATGTCCTTTGAGTTTGATTCCGCAACGCGCCGACGCCTCGGCTACAAGTTGATAGATCGCATCGACGAGTACTTCTCCAGCCTGCCCGACCGGCCGGTCCAGCTCCCACTTGAGCTCCGTGTTTTTGAGGATCTGAAAGACTCGATTCCAGAAATCGGAGAAGAAGCCGGCAAGGTGCTCGATGAAGCCTGCTCGGATCTCGTCGCGCAAGGCTTTCACGTTCCCAGTGCGAACTACTTTGGGCTGATGAACTGCACGCCGACCTACGTCGCAGTGCTGGCAGAGGCGCTGGTGGCGGCACTCAACCCGCAGTTGGCCAGCCTGGCGCGCTCACAACTGGCGGCGCGGGTCGAGAAAGAGACGGTGCGCTGGATCGGTGAACGCGTTGGCTGGAAGGCCGCGTTTGACGGCACCTTCACCAGCGGCGGCAATGAAGCCAACTTCAGCGCGCTGGCCCTGGCGCTTGCCGCTCACTTCCCGCGTGCCGCGGAGGAAGGCTTGGCTGCGCTCAAGGCGCGCCCGGTGCTCTACACTTCCAGCGAAGCGCACCATTCGCTCGATAAGTCTGTAGGGCTGCTGGGACTGGGGCGGAAGGCGCTGCGTCGCGTTCCTGTTAATGACAAGATTCAGCTTGATCCAACGGCGCTTGAGACGCAAATCGCTGCCGATCGCGCGGCCGGACTCCAACCGTTTTGCGTGGTGGCCACTGCCGGTACTACCAGTTCCGGAGTGGTTGACGATATCACCGCAATGGCCGAGATCTGCCGGCGGCACAAGCTCTGGCTGCACCTGGACGGCGCATACGGAGCCGCCGCCATTTTCTCCGACCGTCACCGGGAGCTGGTGCGCGGCATCGAGCTGTGCGATTCGGTCACCATCGATCCCCACAAGTGGCTGGCCATGCCCTTCGCCGCCGGCCTGATTCTCACTTGTCATCCGGAAACGCTGCGCCAGGCTTTTGGAGTTCCTACGCCGTACATGCCCAAGGCGGCTGTGCCGACTCCCACGGACAACTTCCTGATCAGCGCGCAGTGGTCGCGGCGGATGAATTCTCTGAAGTTGTGGCTCACTTTGCGCGTGCATGGACGCCAGGCATATGAAGAGCTGATCGATTGCCAGCTTAAGCTGGCAGCGTCATTCGCCGCCTGGATCGAGGCTTCTGGATATTTTGAACTGGCTGTTCCCCAGGTTCTGCCGATTGTCAACTTTCGGGTAAAGTTGCGTGGCGCAAGTGACGAACGCCTGCGCGATGCGAATGAAGCCACGGTCCAGGAAGTTACGCGCGACGGCCGGCGCTGGATCTCCAGCACCGTGGTCAATGGAAAGCCGGTGATCCGCATGATGGTGATCAGCTATCTCACCGGCCACCGCCACCTCGAGGACCTGATGATCGCGCTTACCGAAGCCGCAAAGCGCCGGCTGGCTGCGGCTGTGAGCAGTTGATTCGTCCCATGCCTTTACATCACGTCTTCATGGCCGTGATGCTCCTGTACGGCGATGAATTTTTCCAGCTTGTCGGGATCGATCTTCACCTCGATCACCTCGGCCTCGTTATGCTCCAGATTCACGACCAGCAGCTTGAGATCTTTGCCGGAAGGCTGCACATAGACGTAGGAAATCTCACCTCTCCGCCGCGAGTGGCTCTTCACCATCTGCTGCCAGCCGGCTTTGCCAGTCTGCCGCAGAATCTCGTCGAGGTCTTTGTCGGGATCCGAGGGAAACAAGTTCTGGTTTTCAAAGAAAGCGATCTTCACCTCTCTTACCCCGATGCCGGGCCACAGCTTCACAGACCAACCGGCGAAAGCCATCAGGAAACGGTAATTGCGGTGCGCATGATAGCGGACCTCAATGTGGTGCACGATCTCGCCGAAATCGTCGGCGAAGGCCGGCGCCGGCCACAAGGCAAAAAGCACGGCAGCGGTAACGGCGGCCACTAGCGTTTTGGATCTAGGCTTCAGCGTCATCGTCGTTTCCTTTGTTGTCTGGGGACGCCTTGTTTGCCGGCGGGTTGGCTTGATCCGGCTTCTGCTTCTTCTCGCGATGGCGGCTTTCGTCGCCGGGGATTCCGAAATGTCCTTCCAGCGTTCCCAGTTTGTTGACGTCGATGAAGCCAACGATGTTGACCACCGTAAGCTCTTTCGGCTCCGCCACCAGAATCACCAGACCCGCGACTTTGTCGCCCTGCTTCAAAATGTAGATTTCGTCGTGTTCTTTCGAGCGCCTGCTGCGGCTCTCCACGATCCGCGTCCAGCCGGGCCCGGTAAGCTGCGCGCGAATAGCCTCCACGTCTTCTTGCGAATACTGGTTCGGCTCGTCGAACTCAAAATTCTTGATGTAAATGCCCTTGAGACCCTTAAGGACATTCTTCATCTCGGCATCGGGCTCATGAGAGGCCCCCATGAAGTTTCCCGCCAATTCCAGCATAGCGCCATCGAGCGTGATGTCATTGACGTCGGCCGCCTTGCTGCTGAGCTTGTCCAGGTTCTTCAACTCCAGCCGGCCGTTTTGTGCCGCACACGCCGTGGCCATCAGGAAAGTGCAGAGCAATGCGCCCGCCCAGGCCTTGCAATTCCATGTTCTCTTGAATAATTCCCTCATAAACTTTGTCTCCTGATTTTGGGTTGCGGTGCCTCCTGCTGGTTCACATGGCGAAAAACATGATGCAGCTTGGCACTGGTAATACGCAGGGCCAGGATGGCTTCCTGCCGGGCTTTTTCCCCGCGCGCAATCTCCACCTGACGAGCGCGGTACCACGCCACGCCGAACCAGCAGGCGAATACGAGCACGGCAGCGAGCGCTCCGCCCAGGACCGGAGAGAAGCGGAACGGCCACCATCCTGGTGTGAATTTCCGTCCGAGTGCAGCACGCGGCGACTGCTGCCGGTCTTCGCCGACTGCCTTTATAACGCGTTGCGCAAAATCCGGGCCGGGATCCTTTCGCCGCAGCGCTGCAGCCAGATCGTCTTCAGAAAAATGCATATCGTACCTCTCCAAGTCTTCGTGTCAGCTTGCCGCGAAGCTCCTCGAGACAGCGGTGAAGCGTGCTTTTCACGGTGTTCACCGGCATCTCCAGAATCTCAGCGATCTCCGCCGGTCCCAGGCCTTCCTGGTAACGCAGCAGGACTACCATGCGTTGTTTTTCCGGCAGCGACATCAGGGTTTGCCGAAGCTGCCGGTGGAGCAGGGGATCGCTCTCAGCCTTCTCGCTCGCGGGTTCGGGCAGTCCCTCCAGAGTCTGTTCACGTCGGCTCTTAAAGCGCCGTCCGTGGTCAAAGGAGCGATGCGTGGCCACGCGCCGCAGCCAGAACGTCAGGTGAGCGGGCGACTGGATATCCGCCAGCCTGCGGTAGAGTTCCAGAAAGACCTCCTGGGCCACGTCTTCGGCCACCGATCGGTCCTGAAGGAAATGCCAGGCAATACTGAACACCATGCCCTGATGCTCGCGGACCAGATCGGCGAAAGCGTCAGAGTCGCCCCGTGCCGCTTGGCGGAGCGCCGCTTCGATCTGATGTTCACGGTCCGTTGGCAAAACGTCCCTTTCTGAATAAGTAATACGCAGAGAAAAGCGAAAGGAATGCAACAATTTTTACTGCCCCGGCGCGGGTAGGCGGTCGCTGATGGCTGCTAAACTAGTCGGGAGAAAACCCATGGCTGACGAGACTTCTACCGCCAAAGCCTATTTGGACGAGTCCTTTCGCACCTTTCGCGGCTATAAGCGTATGGCCGATGCCGCCCTGGCGCAAATCAGCAACGAGGAGTTCTTTCGTCTGCTCGATCCGGAATCGAACAGCCTTGCCCTGATTGTCAAACACATGGCCGGGAACCTGCGCTCGCGGTGGACGGATTTTCTGACCAGCGACGGAGAAAAGCCCGATCGCCACCGCGACCAGGAGTTCGAGCTGACATCCGGCGATACGCGGGAGGACCTGATGCGGCGCTGGGAGCGCGGCTGGGAGATCACTTTCAATTCCATCCAGAGCCTCAAGCCCCAGGATCTTCTAAAGACTGTGACGATCCGCGCCGAGCCGCACACCGTGCTGCAGGCCATCAGCCGCAGCGTAACGCACATGGCCCACCACATCGGCCAGATCGTCTTTCTGGCGAAACACTTGCGCGGATCCGACTGGAAGACGCTGAGTATCCCCAGGGGGAAGACGGCTGAGTTCAACGCCATGAAGCTGGAAGATCGCAAGGTTAAGTCGCCCGCACGGAGTTGAAGATGCTGCGCGGTTCGATGTCATAGCCCGTCGATAAGCGGATAGCGTATATTTAGCCACGGCTTTGGCTTCTCAACCAAAACTCGTCCGCCAGCTATCTCTTCTTGACTCTGTCCTTCTACTGGCGGGCGGTATCATCGGCTCCGGAATCTTTCTGACCGCGCAGGATGTCGCCACCAGCACCCGTACCCCGCTGCTTTTTATTCTGGTATGGGTGATCGGGATGGTGATCACCATGCTCGCCTGTTTTGCTTTCGCCGAGATGGGTGCGATGTTTCCCGATGCCGGCGGCCAGTACATCTACATGCGCGAGGCCTACGGGGAGTTCGTGGGGTTTCTCTACGGATGGATGATCTTTACCGTCAGTATCGGGGGGACGAACGCGGCCTTGGCGGCCGGATTCTCGCAATACCTGGGCAAAGTCTTTCCCGCGCTTGCCGCGGATCAAGGTGTCCTCGCCATCGGGCATTTCGTGCTGACGCGCGGTCACCTGGTGGCGCTGGCGGCGATCACTCTGCAGACTGTCATCAACATGTTTGGAGTTCATCAGGGCGCGATTCTGCAGAACATCGCAACCTGGCTGAAGTTTGGCGCGATCGGTGCGTTTGTCGTGCTGGGGCTTGCTATCGGACACGGCTCCTGGGGCCATTACAGGTCGTCACTGCCGGGGACTTCAGGAACAGGCGCCATGTTGAGCGGCATCGGCGTGGCCCTGATCGCCGTCTTCTTTGCTTACGACGGCTGGGTTTACATCTCCTGGGTGGCCGGTGAGGTGAAAGATCCACAGCGCACTCTGCCGCGAGCTCTGATCGGAGGGATGCTGCTGGTGGGCGTGATTTATGTGGCCATCAATGCGGTTTATCTTTATGCGCTGCCCATGAGCGGGATTGCCGAAACATCCACCGTGGCCCAGGCGGCCGCGGTGCAGATGTTTCATCCCGCGGTCGGCCGGTGGCTGGCTTTGCTGATAGCAGTCTCTTGCTTCGGCGCCATGGCCAGTTGCATCCTGTCAGGCGCGCGAGTGTATTACGCGATGGCCGAAGACGGAATTTTTTTCAAGGCACTGGCCCGCGTGCATCCGCGGTGGCACACGCCGGTCTGGAGCCTGGTGCTGCAGGGAATCTGGGCTGGGGCGCTGGCCCTCAGCGGGACCTACAGCGACCTGATCTCCTACGTGATTTTCATGATGGTGCTGAGTTACGTGCTGAGTGTGGCGGCGCTGTTTATCCTGCGTCGCAAGATGCCCGACGCCCCGCGCCCCTACCGCTGTCCCGGCTACCCCTGGCTTCCCGGGCTGTATCTGGTTCTAGGCGGCGCCTGGGCCATCAACGCTCTGTTCGAGAAGCCCAAGGATGCCCTCTTCGGAATCATCATTGTGCTGGTGGGCGTTCCGTTTTATTTTTACTGGCGCCGGCAGAAGCGGCAGGAACAGGTTTCGATAGTACCATCGGCGCCTTGACGGAGAGTTCAAATATGGACTTTCAGAATTTCGATCTCGAGTACTTCCAGTCGCAGCACGAACGCACCGTCGATTACAACCTGGCCGATAGCTCGGTGCAGTGTCTTGAGTTGGGAGAACTGGTTGCCGCCAACGAGATGCAAGCGCTCAGGGAGCTTCCCCTCTACTATCCCGAGGTCAACGGCACCAAGCTGCTGCGCGAGCGGATCGCCGCGCTCTACCCGGACGCGACCGCCGCCAACGTTCTGGTCACGGTGGGGGCTTCGCAAGCCAACGCCATGGTTTGCAGCACACTCCTTCAGCCGGGCGATGAGGTGATCGTCGTCTCTCCTGGGTATCGCCAGGTCTGGGGGTTGGCGCGCAACGCTGGATGCACGGTCAAGGAACTGGCGCTCGATCCGGAGAACGATTGGCGGGCGGACCTTGATCGGCTGGAGGCGCTGACCAGCCGCAAGACGAAGCTGATATCGGTCGTCAATCCCAACAATCCCACGGGATCGATTCTGTCGGCGGCGGAGATGGGGCGCGTGGTCACCATCTGCGCGAAGACCGGCGCATGGCTGCACGCCGACGAGGTTTATCGGGGCACGGAGTTCTCCGGCCAGGAAACACCTAGCTTCTGGGGGCAATACGACCGGCTGATCTGCGTCAACAGCTTTTCCAAGGCCTATGGGCTGGCCGGTCTGCGCATTGGTTGGGCGCTGGCTGCCCCGGATATGATCGAAGCTCTGTGGCGGCGGCACGAGTACGCAGTTATTGCTGCTGCGGGAGCGAGCATGCTTCTGGCTGAACTGGCATTGCGTCCGGATCGACGCCCGACCCTGCTGGAGCGGCAACGGAATCTTTCGCGCAGCGGGCACCGCCTGCTCCAGGACTGGGTGCGCGCACAGGACGGCAGGTTTTCCTGGACGCAGCCGCCGGCCACATCGGTCGCTTTCGTGAAATACAACTTTGACGTGCCGTCCGTGGAGGTTGCCGATCACATCCGGCGTCGCGCTTCGGTGCTGGTGGCGCCGGGCTCCTATCTGGGGACGGAGAACCATTTGCGCCTCGCCGTTGGCTACCGGCCGGAAAAGCTGCGCGCTGCGCTGGAGCGAATCGGCCCAGCGGTGGCCGAACTCGCCTCGGAAACTCTGGCCCGCCGCTAGCTAGCTTTTGGCGGCAAGACCCAAGACCAAGGAGAAGCTTATGGAAGCGGCAAAGACGGTGTTGGCGCGCCGTGAAGGTAAGGTGTTGATTGTGACCATCAATCGCCCGCGCGCCCGGAACGCGGTTGATCAGGCTACCGCGCGCGTGCTGAGCGAGACCTTTCAGGCGTTCGATCGCGATGAGGCGCTGCACGCAGCGATCCTCACCGGCGCGGCGGGGACGTTCTGTGCCGGCGCCGACCTGCGCGAGATCGCTGAAGGCAGGCGTGGCCCGGTCGATCCAGCGGGTACGGGGCCCATGGGGCCAACCTGGTTGCTGCTCAGCAAACCGGTGATCGCGGCCATCGAGGGCCATGCCGTGGCAGGCGGGCTGGAACTGGCTCTGTGGTGCGATCTACGGGTGGCCGCGCGCAATGCGGCAATGGGGGTCTTCAATCGACGCTGGGGCGTCCCGCTAATTAACCC
>Ga0209580_10000093_pt1 | contig 69212 bp, 65 predicted proteins | sample Coa_R1_5_FD_187153 | JGI IMG/M metagenome (GOLD analysis project Ga0209580, IMG submission 187153) | Surface soil microbial communities from Centralia Pennsylvania, which are recovering from an underground coalmine fire - Coalmine... | ecosystem: Environmental > Terrestrial > Soil >... | reverse complement strand
GCAGGCGCTGCCGGGCCTCACGGGACAACGACGGCGCGACCCGGACGCGCCGACGCAGGAGCGGTTTGAGGATGGCCATGGTGGTGCCAGTATAGCCACCCCCCAACGGCCGAAAGTACCCGCGGTGTCGCCGTGGCACCGAGTCTCAGGCGTAGTCGGATCTATCTGAACCTAGACATCAGTCGTGTCAGCTCATCTGCGCCGGTCCGCGGGTGCTATACTGGCGCCGATGCATCCGATCCTCTTCCACGCCGGGCCGATCGTCGTGCGGTGGTACGGCATCATGATGGGGCTCGCGCTCTTTTTGTCGATTCCCATCACGGCGCACTTCGCGGTGCGGTTTGGGCTGGGCCGGTCCGTCGTCGACGCGGTCGCCGTTCCGTTCCTTGTGGTGCTCGTTCTGGGCGCGAGGGCGGGTTATGTGGTCTCGAACCTCTCCGAGTTCGCCGGCCGGCCGCTCGCGATCGTGCTGCCGCCGTACGCGGGCCTCGCCTCCCACGGCTCGATCGCCGCGGGACTGGCGTTCCTGGCATGGTGGTGTCCGCGGCACCGCGTCCCGTTCTGGCGCCTCCTGGACGCGATGGCGCCGGCCGTGCTGGCGGCTATCGCGCTGGTCCGGTGGGGCAACTTCATGAACGGCGAACTTTTCGGCGATCCCACACGCCTGCCTTGGGGCATCGCCGTGCCGGGTCTGCCCGGCGGCTCCCGGCACCCCCTGCCGCTATACGAGATCGCCGGCACGCTCGCGATTCTCGCCGGCATCCTCGTCCTGGCCCGCCGGCGGCCGTTCGACGGCGCTGTCTGGTGGTCCGCGATCGTCGCGTCGTCCGTGCTGCGGTTCCTGCTCGATCTCCTGCGCAGCGAAGATCGCACGCCGGCGTTCCTCACGCTCGGCCAGATCGCCGCGCTCGTGCTGATCGGCTGGGGCCTGTGGTTCCTCTGGAGCGCCGCGCGCCGCACGGGTCTCCGTTCCCCGGCGGTGACCACCGCGGCCCCGGAGCCGACACACATCGCGAGGTGACTCCACGGATGAACGCCCTCGAGCTGTGCTTCATGCCCGCGACGGAACTGGCCGCGGCCATCGGCGCAAAACAGGTGTCGCCGGTCGAAGCCGTCGAGGCCGTCCTCGACCGGATCGCGGCGATCAATCCCTCGATCAACGCGATCGTGACCGTGACCGAAGAGCTCGCGCGGGGCGCGGCGCGGGACGTGGAGCAGCGCATCACGCGCGGAGAGCCGGTGGGCCCCCTCGCCGGGGTGCCGGTCACGATTAAGGATTTGATCATGGTCAAGGGCGTGCGCACCACATGGGGCTCCCGCATCTTCGAGCGTTTCATCGCTCCGGAAGACGGTCCCGCGGTCGAACGGCTGCGCGCCGCCGGTGCGGTGATCGTCGGGATGACCAACTCGCCCGAATTTGGATACCGCGCCACCACCGATAACCCGGTCTTCGGCGAGACGCGAAACCCTTGGAGTCTCGAGCACACGCCGGGCGGCTCGACGGGTGGGGGGGCCGCGGCGGTGGCGGCCGGCATGGGGCCGCTGACGCTCGGGACGGACGCCGGAGGGTCCATCCGCATCCCGGCCAGTTGCTGTGGAGTTTTCGGCTTCAAGCCGACCCTGGGACGCGTGCCGGCGGCGCCGGTGTACGGCGGCCTGGAGACGCTGTCGCACACGGGTCCTCTGACACGCACGGTCCGGGACGCGGCGCTCGCTATGTCCGTGATCGCGGGACCAGACCCGCGCGACCTGAGCTCGCTTCCCAACGACGGCACCGACTGGATCGCGGCTCCCGAGGGCGGGATCGCGGACCTGCGGCTGGCCTGGACACCGGATTGGGGGTACGCTCCTGTGGATCCGGAGGTGCTCACCATCACGGAGGCCGCTGTTCGCCGCCTGTCGGGTGCCGGCACGCCGGTCGACGTCGCCGCTCCGCGCTTCACCGATCCTTCCGATGCGTTCAACACGTTGTTCCCCGCGTTCGTCGCGGCGCGGCTGCAGGGATACTTAGCGGAATGGCGCGCGCGGATGGACCCCGGCCTCGTGAAATACATCGAAATGGGACAGCGCCCGAGCGCCGTCGACTTCGTCCAAGCCGGCAACGTCCGGCGAACGCTCAACGACGCATTCCGCCAGCTCTTCCAGACCTACAACCTGCTGTTGACCCCGACCCTCGCGGCACCCCCCCTCCCCCTAGGCCGGCCGTTCTATGAAGAGATTGCCGGCAAGCGCGTTTCTCCGATCGGTTGGCTCGCGTTCACGTTTCCGATCAACATGCTAGGGTACCCGGCCGCGACCGTGCCGGCCGGGTGGACGGCGGCGGGGCTACCCGTCGGGCTGCAAATCATCGGCCCGCGCTTTGCCGATGCGCTGGTGCTCCGCGCGGCCGCCGCTTTTGAGGCGGTGCAGCCGTGGGCGGACCGCCGGCCGCCCCTCTCCTAGTTCTCGCTCAACAGCCGCATTCGCCCGGCCTCGATCGCCCCGCTGCGATCCGGACCGCCCGGCCGCCGCCTGCGCCAGGTATGAAGTGCCTCACTGCCGGCGTCTCCCAATCATGGTATCCATGACATCACAGAACCGGGGGCGGGGCAGGAGGACGGCGATGCTGGACCGCTACAGCGTGGAAAAGCTCATCAACGCACACGGGGCGGAAGCGGTAAAGCAGGCCGATCAGGAACGGCTGGCCTCGGCGGCCGCCGCGGACCGGCCCAAGAACCGTCGAGTGTTGTCGATTGCCGCAAAGCTGCGGGCGCTTGCGGCCTCGGGACTTCGGCCCACCCAAGCGATAGCGCATCAGCGGGAGAGTTAGCTAGACGAGCTGCGCGCGCAGGCGGTCGACGTTCAGCAGGACGAGGCGTCCCCGTTCGTGGCGGACGAGGCCCTGCGCAGTGTAGGACCGCAGACACTTGTTGATGCTCTCGCGCGTGGCGCCGACCATGCTGGCCAAGTCGCCCTGGGTCAGGCGCGGACCGATGACCACGCCGCCCTGCCCCGGTTTGCCCCGCGTCTCCGCCAATTCCACCAGCAGGCGGGTGACGCGGGTCCGCACATCGGAGAACGCCGCGTCGTGTACCAGCCGGTCGGTGCGCCGGAATCGCCGGCTGAGCGACGCCAGCAGGTTCACGGCAACGGCCGGGACCTCACGTAGAAACCGAAGAAAGTCCTCCCGCGGCAGCACGAGCAGCTCGCCCGCCGCCGTCGCGACCGCGTCGGCCGAGCGGGGTTCGCCGTCGAGAAGCGCCAGCTCACCGAAGAACTCGCCGGGCCCAAGCAGCGCGAGCACCACCTCTTTGCCTTCGGATCCCCCGAGGAGAACCTTCACTTCCCCGGTTTCGACTACATAGAGCGCGGTCCCGGGGTCGCCTTCCCGGAATACCGGCTCGCCGGCCCGGTAGCGCCGCCGGCGCAGCAGCGCGGCCAATTTTTCCAACTGACTCGCCGGCAAGTCCGCAAACAGCGGACAGCGTACCAGCAGTTCCTCTGGCGTCATCTTTCGGCTCCCCGGCAACGCCGGCAAATCGGGGTTTTTGCAGCCCCCGCCGGCTCGCGGCGGCTCTTCGACCTACCCGCCATCGGTCCTGCCCCGTCCCCGGCCAGCGGGCCGGCACGGACGCTGTGTGACGCGTTTCACAGGCGCAGCGTGGTGCATTTCATCGCGGCTTCAGGCCGGTCCGGCTACGATAGGCCCGCGAGACAAAAACTCAGTACCGAGGCGGAGGAGGAGAGACAATGAACTTGATCCGGAGGGCAATCGCGTTGAGCGTGGCGGTCTTGGTGGTGGCGGCTGTCGAAGGCCCCGTTCTGATCAGCGAGCACGATAGGAGCGTGCAGGGTTTTGAGGTTCTGAACCATGAGACGACTCAAGCGGACAGCGAGCAAATCAAGAGCGAGCGCGTGGCGGACGAACAGTACAAGACCGAGCGCGTGGCCGACGAACAGTACAAGACCGAGCGCGTGGCGGACGAACAGTACAAGACCGAGCGCGTGGCCGACGAGCAGTTCAAGAGCGAGCGCGTAGCCTAAAAGCGGTTCCACAGCCGAGGGTTTCGGCTGATCCACCCGCAGGCTAAAGGCGGCCCTTCCCTCTCCCCCCACCCCCGGGAGGGGCCGCCCGCGGCCTCGGTCGCATTCTCATTCGCGACGACGACCACGGTCAGTAAAGGCCGTCCTCAGCGCCGCTGATCCGGCGCGATCCAAACGGCCCTTTCCCGGCGGTTCCCACGGCGTCCGAGCGCCGCCGAACCCGGGGGAAGGGCCGCTTCCTATGTATGGCCGCGCTTTGCCGCCCGCCGGGTCACCCGTTCTGCCACTCGATGCCGAACCCGCCGCGGGGCAGCCGCCAGTCGATATTGCGGTAGGGGCACCCGAGCACGCACGACGTGCATTCGACGCAATTCTCGTAGGAAATCGCGATCTTCGCGCCGTCCCAGTTGTAGACGTTGGCGGGACAGAACGTGGTGCACGGCCGCTTCCATTCGCCCGGACAGCGCTCGCGGCACACCGCGTTGTCCGTAATCGAGATGTGCGACTGGCGGTCGTGCTTCCAGCGCAGGCTGTAGAGTTTCTCTTCGATTTTCACCGCATCGCCCTCCAGCCGTCGTAGGCATCGCGCAGGAGCCGCCACCACGGCCGCTCCGCGAGGAGCCGCCGCAGGACGCGCCGCTGTTTTTCCCGCTTGCTGACCCCGTCCACCGTCAGCATCTCGTGCACCGCTTCGTTGAGCAGCACCGGATACACGTGGAGCAGTTCGGGCCGCCGCGCCGCCAGTTCCGGCAAATGCTCGTATTTGCGCAAATCTTGGAGCACGAACGACGCCTCGAGCAGCTCCTGGTATCCGGACAGCGTCCGGGCGGAAAAATCCCCCGCGCGCGCGGCGCGGACCACCGTTTCCCCGGCCATGCGCCCGGCCGCCATCGCGAGGTTGCTGCCCTCGCGATGGAGATTATTGACCATCATCGCGGCATCCCCCGCGACCAGCACGCCGTCGTCGAACAGGCGCGGCATCGCCCGCAGACCACCTTCGGGGATCGCGTGCGCGAGATACTCCCGTGCTTCGCCCCCGCGCAGCAGCGGCGCCACGATCGGATGGGTCTTGAAACCCTCGAGCAGATCCCACGGCGTGATCCGCGTCTCCATGAAATGGGAGATCAGCGCCCCGATCCCCACGGACAGCGACTCGCGGTTCGTGTAGACGAAGCCGTATCCGGCCATGCCGCGGGTCACGGCGCCGTAGACCTCGATCGTCGCGCCGCGCTCCGGCTCCAGCGTGAATCGTTCCTCGATCGCGGCCGCGGGCAGCGCGATGATCTCCTTGACGACGAGCGCCATTTCGTCCGGCTGCAGCGGACGGCTGAGCCCGGCGCGCTGTACCAGGAACGAGTTTGCGCCGTCGGCGATCACGACGACGCGCGCCCGCAGATCGCCGTCCTGCCGGCCGGTCCGGACGCCGACCACGCGCCCGCCTTCGCGGAGGACATCGACCACGGTGGTTCCCGGCAGCAGCATCGCCCCGGCCGCCTCGGCCTGCGAGGCGAACCAGGCATCGAACGGCACGCGGAGGACGGTGAAGGCATTGGGCGGCTCGAGGGTGTGCGGGACGTGCTTGTGGCCGATCGACACCGCGCTGTCCGCGGCCGTCAGCCACACGCGCTCGTCGGTGACGATGCGCTCGATCGGGGCCTCGCGCCAAAACTCCGGCACGATATCGGCGAGCATGCGCCCGTACAGCACACCGCCCATGACGTTCTTCTGCCCGGGCCGCTCGCCGCGTTCGAAGAGGGCGACGCTCAACCCGGCCCGCGCCATCGTGATCGCCGCCGCGACCCCCGCGGGACCGGCGCCGACAACGACGGCGTCGAATTGTTCGTGCTCGGCCACGTTCGCGGCTTCTACTTGAGGAATGCGGCGGCCTGCTGTACGGCCGCCGTGAGCGACCCCGGCAGGATACCGTAGACGAGCACCCCCGCCGTCGCCAGGACGAGCGCGGCGCCGGTCATCGCGCTGCGGCGCACGGCCACGTCGGACGGGACGTCGCCGGCGAAGGGGGCATAGGCGAGGCGCATATAATAGAAGACCGAGACGACGCTGGTCAGCACACCGATCACCGCCAGGCCGGTCTGCCCCGCCCCGAGCGCCGCCCGAAAGAGATAGAGTTTGGCGATGAACCCCCCGGCCGGCGGCAGGCCGGCGAGGGACACCGCGCAGAGCGCAAGCGTCCACGCGGCCCACGGCGCGCGGGCGGCGAGGCCGGCGAGATCGTCCACACGGTCGGCCTCCACGCCGCGGCGGTCGAGCAGCAAGAGCACCCCGAACGCGCCCAGATTCATCGCCGCGTACACGGCGAGGTAGAACAGTACGGCGCCCGTCCCGGCCGCCCCGCCCGCGGCCACGCCGATCAACATATAACCGGCGTGGGCGATGCTCGAATACGCGAGCAACCGCTTGACGTTTGTCTGCCCCAGCGCGGCGAGATTGCCGAGCACCATCGTCGCGATGGCGAGCGCCTGCATCATCGGGCTCCACGTGGGGGCAAGGTGCGCGAACGCCTCGGGAAACACGCGAATCAGTCCGGCGAAGGCCCCGATCTTGGCGGCCACCGACATGAACGCGACGGCCGGCAACGGCGCGCCCTCGTACACGTCCGGCGCCCATCCGTGGAACGGGACCATCGCGGCCTCGAATCCCAGGCCGATCGTGAGGAGGGCGAGCCCGCCGCCGAGCAGCGGCGACGCCGGCGCCCCGGCGAGCGCGCCAAGATCGAGCGTGCCCGCGGCGCCGTACACGAGCGCCACGCCGTAGACGAAGAACGCCGTCGCAAACGCGCCGAGCAGCAGGTATTTGAGGCCGGCCTCCTGCGAGCGGGTACTGCGACGCGCCAGCGCGGCGAGGACGTAGAGCGGCAGGCTGAGCACCTCGAGGCCCACAAAGAGCACAATCAGGTTGCGGCTCGCCGCCATGAGCATGGCGCCGGTGGTGCTGAGCAGCACGAGCGCGTAGTATTCGCCCACCGGCAGGCGCGTCCGCCGCACATAGGGGTCGGCGAGCAGCACGCCGGCCCCGGCGGTGCCGAGGGCCGTCAGATCGGCCAGCCGCGTGATCCCGTCCCGCACGTACATGCCGGCGAAGGCCGGAGTGGCCGGCGATGAGGGGAGCCACAGGGCGGCGGCCGCGGCGGCGCAGACGCCCGCGAGCGCAAGCCAGGTCGCGGCGGTGCTCTGCCGCACGGCTTCGAGGGCGCCGCCGGCCGCCCACGCGTCTTGAATCAACACGGCACAGGCCGCGAGCACGAGCAGCGTTTCCGGCGCGGCCGCCGCGAGGTCGTGCCAGCTCATGGAACCATCCCCGGCCGCCGCGCGTGGATCGCGGTCCCGGGCGCCGGCGTAGATGCAGCCGTCGCGCGCAGCAGCGCCCGAACGGTCGCTTCACTGCGATCCAGAAGCGGCCCCGGGACGAATCCCACCCACAGGATCATCGCGACAAGCGGCGCGAGCACCGCGAACTCACGGGGGCGCAGATCCGGGAACGCGCGCAACTCCGAACGCAGCGGCCCGTGGAATACGCGGCCCACAAACGCGAGCAGGTACGCGGCGGCGGCGACGATGCCGAACGTCGCCAGCGCCGCGTACACGGGACGGGTCTGGAACGCGCCGAGAAGGATCAGAAACTCGCCGACAAAGCCGTTCGTTCCCGGCAGCGCCAGCGACGAGGCCACGGCGATCAGCGTGACCGCGGCCAGCGCCGGCGCCGCGGCCGCAACCCCGCCGTACGCGTCGGTGCGGGCCCGCCCCGTCCGCGCGATCAGTATCCCGGCGAGCACAAACAGCGCGCCGGTGCTGACGCCGTGGTTGATCATCTGCACGACGCTGCCCTGCACGGCCTCGACGTTGAGTGCAAAGATTCCGAGCAGGATAAAGCCCATGTGGCTGAGGCTGCCGTAGGCGAGCAGGCGCCGCATGTCGGCCTGCGCCCACGCGACGGCGCCGCCGTACAGCACGCCCACGACCGCCAGCGCGGCGAAAAGCGGGCCCCACGCGCGCACCGCATCGGGAAAGAGGGGCAGGCAGAAGCGCAGGAGACCGTAGGCGCCGGCCTTGGCCATGAGACCCGCGAGCAGCACCGTCACCACCGGCGGGGCCTCAGCGTACGCATCCGGCAGCCAGGTGTGGAGCGGCCAGACCGGCATCTTAATCGCGAAGGCGACGGCGAACGCGCCGAAGAGCAGCGCCTCCGCCGCCGGCGTCCATCCGAGCGGCCGTCCAAGGAGCGCCGGCAGGTCGAACGTCGGCGTTCCAAGGACGCGCCCGCCCTGCAGATACACCGCGACGATCGCCAGCAGCATCAGCACGCTGCCGGCCATCGTGTACAAGAGAAATTTGATCGCCGCGCCGCGCCGGGCGGGGCCGCCCCACAGCGCGATCAGGAAGTACATGGGAATCAGCATCGCTTCCCAGAACACATAGAACAGGACGAGGTCCTGCGCGAGGAACGTCCCAAGCAGCCCCGCCTCGAGCAGCAGCACCGTCACCACGAACCCCCTGGCCCGCTCCAAGACCTGATCCGTGGACGCCGCGATCGCCACCGGCACAAGCAGCGTGACGAGGGCGGTGAGGCTGACCGAAAGCCCGTCGACGCCGAGGTGGTATCCGATTCCCGCGGCGGGGATCCAGGCGAGACGCTCTTCGAACTGCAGCGCGGACTCGCCGGGCCGAAACGTGATCCACACCCAGGCGGCGAGCCCGAGCGCCGTGAGGGCGGCAGCCAACGCGACCGCGCGCGCGGCGGCGGGCCGGCGCGGGCCGGTCGCGCCGGCGGCGATGGCGCCGGCGACCGGAATCGCGATGAGCGCGCTGAGCGCCCAGGAACTCACGGCCGCCAGATCCAGTACGCGAGAATCAAGATCGCCCCGACGAGGACGAAGGCCGCGTAATGCCGCAGGTAGCCGCTCTGGAGCCGGCGGAGCGCCGCTCCGCCTCGTCCGAGCCCGTCCGCAACGCCGGTGACCGCGCGATCGATCACCCGGCGGTCGAAGACGGCCGACCACGCCGCGATGGTGCGGACGGGCGAGACCACGGCAGCATCGTAGAACGCCTCCACGTAGAAGCGGCGGGCCAGCAGCGTTCCCAACGCCGGGGCGGCGCCGCGCACCGTACCGCGCGCGTATACCAGCCAGCCCAGGATGAGTCCGGCCACGGACACCGCGAGGCCGGCGGCGAGCGGCAGCCAGTACGCCGTGCCCATCGCCGCGGCGCTCGCCGACGCCGTGCCGGGTACGGGTTGTGCGACGCCCGCGTCGACCACGGGCCGCAGCCAGCGGCCCAGCGGCCCCTGAATTTCCAGCGTCCCGATGGCTCCGCCGGCGACGGTGAGCGCGGCCAGCGCGGCTGTGGGCCACAGCATGATGCCGGGAGGATCGTGCGGAACCGCGCCGGCATCCCCGCGGGGAGCTGCGGCCGGGCCGAACGTCAGCACGTGGGCGCGCGTGATATAGAATGCCGTCACGCCGGCCGTCAGGAGGCCCACCGCCCACAGCGCCGCGTGTCCGGACGCGAATGTCTCCCCCAGAATCTGCTCCTTGCTGAAGAAGCCGGCGAGGGGCGGAACGCCGGCGAGCGCGAGCGCCCCGATGGCAAACGCCGCGGCGGTGCGCGGCAGCCGGCGGCCGAGCCCGCCGCCCATGCGCCGCATGTCTGTTTCGCCGCCGAGGGCGTGCATCACCGCGCCCGCCGCGAGGAACAAAAGCGCCTTGAAGAAGGCATGGGTGGTGAGGTGAAACATGCCTGCGCTCCACGCGGCCACACCAACGGCGAGGAACATGTAACCGAGCTGGCTGATCGTCGAGTACGCGAGCACGCGCTTCAGGTCGGATTCCACGAGCGCCGCGGCCGCCGCGAAGATCGCCGTCACGGCGCCTGTCACCGCCACAACGTCGAGTGCCAGGGGCGCGCGCAGGTAGACCGCGTGGAGCCGGACGATCATGTACACGCCGGCCGTGACCATCGTCGCCGCGTGGATGAGCGCGCTCACGGGCGTCGGGCCCTCCATCGCGTCGGGAAGCCAGACATACAGCGGCAGCTGCGCGGACTTGCCGACCGCGCCGAGAAACAGCAGCAGCGCGATCGCGGTCGGGACCGCGGCGCCGAGCGCGAGGCGCTGGGCGGCCTCGCGGGTGATCGTCGTGAAGTCGAGCGTGCCGAACACCCCAAAGACGGCGAAGATGCCGAGCAGAAAACCGACATCCCCCAGGCGGGTGACGATGAACGCTTTGACGCCGGCACGGGCCGCGGCGGGACGTTCGAACCAGAACGCGATCAACAGGTAGCTGCACAGGCCGACGCCTTCCCAGCCGATGAACATGACGGCGAGGTTGCCGGCCAGCACGAGCAGCAGCATCGCCGCCATGAACAGGTTCAGGTAGGCGAAGTAGCGCGCGAATCCGCGATCGCCCGCCATGTAGCCGGCCGAATACACGTGGATCAGCGCGCCGACGCCCGCGACGACGAGGGCCATCGCGGCCGAGAGCGGATCCGCGAGCAGCCGGAAGGGGATCACCACCGGTCCGGCCGCGATCCACCGGTACACGTCGACCGTCACGAGCCGGGACTCCGGCGGCATCGCGGCGAGGCCGCGAAGCACGGCGACGGCGGCCCCGAACGCCGCGATCACCGTGGCGCACGCGACGGTCCCGACGACGCGCGCCGGCCACCGGCCGCCCCACGCTCCCAGCACGGCCCACCCGGCCAGCGGCAGCAGCGGGATCAGGACGACGGCGGCCGTCACGGCGCCCTCATCCGCGCAGCAGATCGGCGTCGTCGATGTCGACCGTCTCGCGGGACCGGAAAACGTCGACGATGATGGCCAGGCCCACCACGACCTCCGCCGCCGCGACGACCAGGACGAAGAACACCAGCACTTGGCCGTCCACCGCGCCGCGCAGGCGGGCGAATGTGACCAGCGTCAGGTTCACCGCGTTGAGCATCAACTCGACCGACATGAACACGATCAGGGCGGAGCGGCGCACAAGCACGCCGGCGGCGCCGAGCGTGAACAGCAGCGCGCTGAGGCTGAGATAATACGCGGCCGGAACGCTCACGTGCGGGTCGTCTCCCGCCCCAGACGGCGGCCGAGCGCGACGGCGCCGATCATGCCCACCAGCAGGATGAGCGACGCGGCCTCAAACGGCAGGAGATACCGCCCGAAGAGCGCCCTCCCGACGTCCTGGATCGTGCCGAACTCCGGCGGCACCGGGCCTGAGCCCGCCCCGCCGCCCGAGGGCGCCGGAACCGGCCGCGTGACCAGCGCCAGGAGACCGGCCGCGAGCAGCACGCACATCGCGACAACCACCGGTACCGCGGCGGGGCCGGTGAAGGCACCGATCCCGGCGTGCTCACCGCTGTGCGCGGCGAGCAGCATGATGATAAACACAAACAGCACGACGATGGCGCCGGCATAGATGATCACCTGCGCCGCGGCGATGAACTGCGCGTCGAGCAGCAGATAATCGACGGCAAGGCTCAGCAGCACGACCAGGAGGCCGAGCACGCTGTGGACAGGCCGCCGCGACAGGATGACGCCGGCGCCTCCGGCGAGCGCACAGATAGCCGTGATCCCGAAGAGGACCACGTCCATGCCGCCCTACACCTCCCGGTTGGGATCGCGTCCGGACTCGCCCGGATGCCGCTCCTGCAGACGGTCTTTCGTGTAGATGAGATCGCCCCGCGTCGTACTGCTCAATTCGTACTCGTGGCCGAGCACGATCGCGCCGGTCGGGCACGCGTCCTCGCAGAGCCCGCAAAAGATGCAGCGCAGCATGTTGATCTGGAAATCCGTCGCGTAGCGCTCGCCTTTGGAGTGCGGCGCCAGCGGGTCGTTCTCGGCCGCCCGCACGAAGATCGACTGGCTCGGGCAGACGATAACGCACAATTCGCAGCCGACGCACCGCTCCATGCCGTCGGCGAACAGCGTCAGGAAATGCCGGCCTTTGAAGCGCGGCTGGACCTGCGGACGGCGATCGGGATACGTCGTCGTGACCGGCCGCCGAAACATGTACCGGCCGACCACGCCGAGGCCCTTCACCATAGCCCACGCCTGCCGCAGGCGCCGCGCCGCCCCGCCGCCGGGTCCACGGGGGCGCTCCGAGACGGCGGGCTTGGCCGGGGTCATCGCGTCCCGAGCCACACGATTGCGCAGGCGGTCCCGGCGACGTTGAGCAGGCCGGCCGGGACCAGGACCTTCCAGCCGAACGCCATGAGGTGATCGTACCGGACCCGGGGCAGCGTCGCACGGACCCAAATAAAGAAGCAGATCACCACAAAGACCTTCACGAGGAACCACACGACCGGGGGCAGGATGGGCCCCTGCCAGCCGCCGAGGAACAGGGTGGCGGTGAGCGCGCCCATCGTGATCACGCCGACGTATTCGGCCAGGTAGAACATCGCGAATTTGAAGCCACCGTACTCGGTCTGAAACCCGCCCGTCAATTCCTGCTCCGATTCCGGCAGGTCGAACGGCGCGCGGTTGGTCTCCGCGAACGCCGCGATCATAAACAACACAAAGGCGAGCGGCTGGCGATAGATGAACCAGCGTCCGCCGGCCTGGGCGGCAACGATGTCGACGAGGCTGAGCGAGCCGGCCGCCATGATGACGCCGAGGACCGCAAGGCCGAGCGATAGTTCGTAGGACAGCACCTGCGCGCTCGAGCGCAGCCCCCCGATGAGCGAGTACTTGCTGTCCGACGACCAGCCGCCGAGGATCACCCCGTACACGCCGACGCTGCTCGCCGCGAGCACGAGCAGGACGGCGATGTTCACGTTCGCGATATAGAGCGTGACGTCGCGGCCGAAGAGCCGCACGGGCGGCCCGATGGGAATCACCGCGTACACGAACAACGCCGCCGCCACCGAGATGAGGGGCGCCGCGAGGTAAACCACGGCGTCCGCCCCGGCGGGACGGAAGTCCTCCTTGAAGATAAGCTTGATGCCGTCGGCGAGGGGCTGCAGGAGGCCGCCCGGCCCGACGCGGTTCGGGCCCACGCGGAGTTGAAACCGCGCGAGCAGCCGGCGTTCGAGCAGCGTCGTGTACGCAAAGGCCGTCAGCACCGCGCCGAGCATGATCGCGCTCTTGATGGCGGCCACGAGGAGCGTCGTCACGGCGTCCTTCCCGGCAGGGGTATCATCTCGCCGGGACCAGGGCCCGCACGGTGACAAACGGGGCCTCGTCCTCGCCGAGCAGCGTCGCGACCGGCGCCGCTTCGAAGCCGAGCGGCACGTACGCGTGGCCGGGATGCAGGCCGGACCATATCCGGGCGGCGAGCCGCAGCGCACCGCGGCCCGAACGCACTTCGCACAAATCGCCGTCCGCGATTCCGAGGCGCGCGGCGTCGTCCGGGGGAAGCGCCACAAATGCCTCGCCGGCGAGCGCCCGGATGCCGGGGCACCGGAGGGAGACCGCGCTCCGATCGAATAATTTCGCGCCGGTCACAAGCGCGAGCGCGCCGTCGATCGCATCCGCTCCGCGCGCCTCACCGGGCCGGGAGGCGCGCGGGGTGTCCGCGCCGCTCGGCGGCGCAGTGATCGGGGGCGGCGCGATCCGCGCGTCCTCGGCCCACCCCGGTATCAGCCTGGCAATCTCCGACGACACTTCCTCCCAGGACGAGAACGCAAACGGAGCGCCCAGACGGGAGGCGAGCGCGGTGAAGATCGCCGAGTCCGACCGTGCTTCTCCGGGTCCCAACACCGCCTGGTCGCGGCGCTGGATGCGGCCTTCAAGATTGCCGACGGTCCCGGCCGTCTCGGCATACGTGAGCACCGGCAGGACCACGTCGGCTTCGGCCGCCGTCTGGGTGAGAAATGCATCATGCACGACGAGCAGGCCGAGACGCTCACGCGCGGCGCGCCACGCTCCGGCGGCCGGGTACGACGTCGCGGGATCGGCACCGGCGACGTATAGCAGCCGGAGGTCGCCCCGTCGTGCGGCGCCGAGCATCTCTCGAACCGCGCGTCCAGGAGATGCCGGGACAGGCCGGCCCCACAGCGCTGCAATCGACGCGCGGGCACGCGCATCGGTAAGCGGACGGTACCCCGGCAGCATATCCGGAAGCAGCCCCAGCGCCTGCGCGCCGCCGGCGTTTCCGCGTCCGCGAAGCAGGCTCACCGTCGCGCTCGGGTGCGCGGCCCGAAGCGCCGCGAGCCCCGCGGCCACGGCGGCTCCTTCCGGCTGCTCGAGGGCGGTGCGGCCGGCAAGCACGAAGGTCTGCTTCGCGCCGCCGAGCAGGGCCGCCGCGTCCCTGAGGACCGCGGCCTCGGCGCCGGATCTGACGGCGGCGTCGTCGGGGGCACCCTGCCCGGAGAGCGCCGCGAGCACCGCGGGCTCGGTTCCGCGGCGGTAGGTGACACTGTGCCGCGCCCAGCGGGCGATCTCCAGGGGCCAGGGATTGGCGATCACGAGGCGCGCGCCGCCATCGACGGCTTTCTTGACGCGCAGCCAGACAATAGGATATTCCTCGGTGAGGTCACAGCCGAGCAGGACGATGACATCGGCCCGTTCCACGTCGCTGATCGGGCGGCCGAGGCCCCACGGCGCCGCCGCGGCCGGCTGCGGAAAAGCGGTGTCGGCGCGGAAGTCGATGGAATTCGTGCCGACAACCCCGCGGAAGAGCCGCGTCAGGAGATACGCATCCTCGTTGGTCCCGCCCGCGCCGCCGATGACGCCGATCTGCTCCGGCGGCGTTCCGCGCAGTGCGCCGGCGACCCGCTCGAGGGCTTCATCCCACCCGGCGTCCCGGAGGCGCCCGCCCTCCCGCACGAGGGGCGTGCGAAGACGGTCGGCGCTGCCCGTGAAGTCGTAGCCGAAGAAACCCTTGTCGCACAACCAGATGTCGTTGACCTCCGGATGCTCGCGGGCCCGCATCCGCGCGAGGTCGTTCCCCCGGACGTCCAGCGTCGCCGCGCACCCGCACCCGCAGTGGGGGCACACGCTCTGGTGCTTGCGGTTGTCCCAGGGCCGGGAGCGGAACCGGTACGTGCCGCTCGTCAGCGCGCCGACGGGACAGATGCCGATCGTGTTGCCGATGAACTTGCTGGCCACCGGCTCCATGAACGGCGTGGCGATTTGGCTGTGATACCCGCGCTCAAAGCCCTTGAGGGCGTCGTCGCCGGCGATGATCTCGCCGAAGCGGACGCACCGCCAGCACAGCACGCATCGTTCGCGGTCCAGCACCAGCACCGGCCCCATGCGGACGTGCTTGCCGAACGTCCGCTTGGTTTCGATGAAGCGGCTCGCGCCGGGCCCGAACTTGAGGGTGTTGTCCTGTAGCGGACACTCGCCGCCTTTGTCGCAGATCGGGCAGTCGAGCGGGTGGTTGACCAGCAGAAACTCGAGGATGCCGCGCTGGCCCTGCTTGACGCGGTCGGTGTTGGTGCGGACGACCATGTCCTCCGCGGCCTCGAGCGTGCACGACGTGGCCAGTTTGGGCATCTTCTCCACTTCCACGAAGCACATCCGGCACGCGCCGATCGGCGGCATGTGATCGTGGTAGCAGAACACCGGAATTTCGATGCCGAGTTGGCGCGCCGCGTGCCACACGGTCGTGCCATTGGGGACGGCCAGCTGATGCCCGTCAATGGTGAGGTGGACCATCGGGACGGCCCCCGCCGCGGCCGCGGGTCCGGCCGTCGCGGCGGGGGCGGACGGGGACGCCACGGGCGACGCACCGCGCGGCCCCTGCCTCCGGGTCGCCTCCGTCCCCTGCCCGGTCGTGGGCGCGGGGTATCCGAAGGCGCCGTCCGGCGAATGGAATTCGCCTTCCGCGAAACCGCCGGCGCCGCGATCGCCCGGGGTCACGCGCGGCCCCCTCCGGCGGCTCCGGCCGGTGTCGCGGCGGGCGCAAGGTCGCAGGCGCCGCTCTTGATGTGGTGCACGTATTCGTCGCGAAAATACTTGAGCGACGCGCGCAGCGTCGGCGGCACGCTCTCGCCCAACAGGCAGAAACACGTGCCGGTCATGTTCCGCGCGACGTCGTCGAGCAGGTCGAGATCTTCCATGCGGCCTCGGCCCGCGAGGATCCGCTCGAAGATCTGCGAGAGCCAGACGGTTCCTTCGCGGCAGGGCGTGCATTTGCCGCAGGACTCGTCGCGGTAGAATTCGACCGCGCGCGCGACGAGCGCCGGGACGCACGTGGTGTCGTCCATGACGATGATCGCGCTCGATCCGAGCATCGTCCCGATCTTCTGCAACGAGTCGAAGTCGGCCGGGGTGTCGATGTGCTCCGGCAGCAGAATCGCCGACGACGAGCCGCCCGGGTAGACGGCCTTGAGCGTCCGGCCGGGCCGCAGTCCGCCCGCGTGCTCGAAGACGATCGCCCGCAGCGGGGTGCCGATCGGCAGCTCCTTCACGCCCGGCCGCACGACGTGGCCCGACACCGAATACAAGATCGGCGGGCCCGCCGCCTTGTAGGCCTCCGGTCCCATCGCGATGATGTGGGGGATGTGCGCCATCGTCTCCGCGTTGTTGAGCACCGTCGGCCGGTCATAGAGGCCGCGGACCGCGGGGTAATACGGCGGCTTCTGCCGCGGAAACGCGCGCTTCCCCTCCAGGCTCTCGAGCAGCGCGGTCTCCTCGCCGCAGATGTACGCGCCGGCGCCGCGGTGGATCGTCAGCTCGAGGTCAAAACCGGTGCCGAGGATGTTGCGGCCGAAGTAGCCGCGCGCGTACGCTTCGCCGAGCGCCCGGCTCAACCGTTCGTAGCCGAGGAAAAACTCACCGCGCAGGTAGATGTAGGCGTGGTGCACGCCGTTCGCGTACGCGGTGATGAAGCTGCCCTCGAGGATCGCGTGCGGGTCCCCCTCGATCAGGGTGCGGTCCTTGAACGTGCCGGGCTCCGCCTCGTCCGCGTTGACGACGAGGTACCGCGTCTCTCCCTCCCGCTTCGGCGTGAGCTTCCACTTGCGGCCGGTCGGAAACCCGGCGCCGCCGCGGCCGCGCAGGCCGCCCTGCTCGACCATCTCGACGACGCGGTCCGGCGTCAACTCCCGCAGCGCGTGCGCCGCCGCCCGGTACCCGCCGGTGGCGAGATAGGCGTCGATGGACGCGCGGTCCGGACCAAGGTGTTTGGTCAGGATGAGGTCACCCATCCGCGCCGAGCCTCCGGACGAGGTCGTCCGCCGCCTCGGGCGTGACCCGGGCCAGGCGGTCGGTGTCCACCAACAGCACCGGCGCCTCGTCGCAGGCGGCGAGGCACTCCGCGATTTCGAGCGTGACGCGTCCGTCCGCGGTGGTCTGTCCCGGCCGGATGCCGAGCCCGCGGCGCAGCCGGTCCAGGACCGGCCCGGCGCCGCAGAGGTGGCAGGTCAGATTTGTGCATACGCGCACGATGTGCCGGCCGACCGGCTCCGTGAAGAGCATCGTGTAGAACGTCGCCACGGCGGTCACTTCGGTGACCGGCAGGCCGAGCGCATCGCCGACGTCCGCGAGCGCCGGTTCCGGAAGATAGCCGAGTTGGGCCTGCGCGGCGTGCAGCGCGGGGAGCAGCGCCGACTGGGCCCGCGGGTAGCGTGCGCACGCCGCGGCGATCGCGTCGAGGGTCTCGCGCGAGAGCACGCGCGGCGCGGGCCGGGCCGGCGGAAGGGCCATCGCGCTACCGGTCCACGTCGCCGAGCACGATGTCGATGCTCGCGATCGCCACAACCAGGTCGGAGAGCGGGTGTCCCTCGACCATCGCCGGCAACGCCTGCAGATTGTAGAACGACGGCGCCCGCACATGCGCGCGGACCGGCCGGTTGCTGCCGTCGCTCACGATGAAATAGCCCTTCTCGCCGCGCGGGGACTCGGTCGCCACATAGCTGTCGCCCGCCGGCGGATGCAGTCCTTCGCTCACCAGCTTGAACTGATGGATCACGGCCTCCATGCTGCGCGCCAGTTCGGCGCGCGGCGGCAGCGCGATCTTGCGATCGTCGACGATGATCGGGCCGTCCGGCAGCCGGTCGAGGACCTGCAGCGCGATCCGCCGGCTCTGCCGCATCTCCTCCATGCGCACGCGGTAGCGGGCAAACGCGTCGCCCTCCTGCCGCACCGGCACGTCGAACCGGTACTCCTCATAGCCGCCGTAGGGCATGAGCGTCCGGCAGTCGTGGGCGACCCCCGAGCCGCGCAGGACCGGCCCCGTCGCGCCGAGCGCCACCGCGTCCTCGCGCGACAGCGGCGCGACGCCTTCGAGCCGCTCCCGCCAGATCAGGTTGTCGTCGAGCAGCCGCTCGTACTCGGCGAGGCGCCGCGGCAGTTCGTCGAGAACGGCCCGCGCCGCCCCGACGAACCCGTCCGGCAAATCGAGCGCGACGCCGCCCGGCCGGAAATAGCCCGGCATCATGCGCTGGCCGGAGAGCATCTCGGACAGGTCGAGATACTTCTCGCGGTCCGTCATCGCGTACATGAAGACGCTCGTGACGTTCACGTCGAGCGCGCCCGCGGCGAGATACATGAGGTGGCTGCCGATCCGGTTGAGCTCGCACATGAGAATCCGGATCGCCCGGGCGCGCGGCGGCGGCTCGACGCCGAGCAGGCGCTCCACGGCCTGGTAGAACGCCATTTCCTCGTTGTAGCTTGCGAGATACTCGATGCGGTCGACGAGCGTGACATTCTGGAGGTAGGTGCGCGCCTCCATCTGCTTCTCAATGCCCGTGTGGAGATAGCCGATCTCCGGGGTCGCGCGCCGTATGATCTCGCCTTCGAGCTCGACGACGACGCGTAGCACCCCGTGCGTTCCGGGGTGCTGCGGCCCGACGTTGAGCGTGAGTACCTCGCGCCCGTCGGCTGGGCCTGCGGCGCGGCCACTACGCGCGGACGCGGCCGCCGGCGTCCGCGCGAGACCCTCCGCCGCGGGATCGTTCACTTGCGCTCCGTCTCCGGTCCGGAGGGCCGCCCGGACGGAGGCTGTCCGCCCCATCCCGGCGCTTCGCCCGGCGGCGGCTGATCGCCGGCGCCCGAACCCGTGCCGGGCGGCGTCGCTCCGCCGGACCCAGATCCGCTGCCCGGCGGGAAGTACGGAATAATCGCGCTCGGCACCTTGGGCGTATGCCCGTGAAACTCGACCGGCTCCTCGAAGAGCGAGTAGTCGCGGCGGAGGGGATGGCCCTCCCAGTCGTCGGGCATGAGAATCCGCCGCAGATCGGGGTGGCCGTCGAAGGCGATGCCGAACATGTCGTAGACTTCACGCTCCGGAAACACCGCCGCGCGGTAGAGCCCGGTCGTAGTCGGCAGACGCGGGGGCTCGCCGTCGATTTGCGCCTTGACCGTCAGGCGGTCGGGCGAGCCTGCCCGGCCCAGCAAGTAGACCACCTCGAAGCGCGGCGACGCCGGAATGCGGTCCCACGCCGTCAGATCGACCAGCATGTCGAGGCCGAGGTGGTCCCGCGCGGCCCGCAGCACGTCGAGCAGCGCGCCCGCGGTGACGAGGACGATGGACCGGCCCCGCTCTTCCCGCGGCGTCGCCAGACCCCACGGCACATGCGGCCGCAGGCGGTCGAGGAGCGACTCCCGGCTCGGGGCCTGGTGATCCACGAACGGCCTAACGGCGGCGGGCCGTGGCGCCGCGGGCAATCAGATCTTGCAGCAGGCCGAGCCCGTGCAGCAGCGCTTCGGGCCGCGGCGGACACCCGGCGATGTAGACGTCCACCGGCACCACCTTGTCGACCCCCTGGACGACGGCGTAGTTATTGTAGAGGCCGCCGGTGCTGGCGCAGTCGCCCATCGCGATGACCCACTTGGGTTCCAGCATCTGATCGTAGATGTGCCGGACGACCGGGGCCATCTTCTGGCTCACGCGCCCGGCGACGATCATGAGGTCGGCCTGACGCGGCGACGCGCGGAAGAGCTCCGAGCCGTAGCGGGCGATGTCGAAGCGCGAGGCGGCGCTCGAGATCATTTCGATGGCGCAGCAGGCGAGACCGAACTGGACCGGCCAAACGGAACTGGCGCGCGCCCAGTTGAGGAGCCGCTCGAGCGTCGTAGTGAGGACGTTGCGCTCGACGTCGCGGTCCGCGGGGCTGCCGCCCTGACCAGGGCCTTCGGCCGGACGAGGCCCCGCGGGCGCCGGCGGGTCAACGCTCACTCCCACTCGAGCGCCCTCCGTTTCCAGACGTACACGTAGCCGACGCCGAGGAGTCCGAGGAACGTGAACATCTCGGCGATGCCGGTGGGTCCCAACTGCCGCACCAGCACCGCCCACGGGTACACGAACACGATCTCGACATCAAACAGAATGAAGAGCATCGCGACGAGATAGTAGCGGATCGGAACCCGCTCCTGCGCGCTGCCGGCGGGCCACACGCCCGCTTCGTACGGCAGCCCCTTCTGCAACGTCGGGCGCCGGCCCCCGAGCGCCATGTGGAGACCCATCAGCGTGCCGGCGAGGAGAAGCGCGAGCGCGAAGTGCACCAGAACGGGGACATAACTCGACATCGCTTTTTCATGATTGCAGATGCGCTAAGAGGTGTCAACGCGGCGGCGCGCGGCACGGCCCGCGCGCGCAGCCCCCGCGGCGGAGGTCTAGGCGGCGCGGCGCAGCTGCGTCACGACCGCGCGCAGCGCCGCAAGCGCGTTATCGACGTCGCCGGCCGTCGTCGGCCGGCCGAGCGTCAGGCGCACCGCGGACATTGCGCGTTCCTCCGGCAGGCCGAGCGCCGCCAGGACATGGGAGGCCACGAGCGTGCCCGACGAGCACGCCGCCCCCGCGCTGACGGCAACGCCGCGAAGGTCGAGCCCGATGACGAGCGACTGGCTGTCGGTCCCCTCCACGGAGAGATTGACATTGTTCGGCAGCCGGCGTGCGGGATCGCCGTTCAACACGACGCCCCGGATCTCGAGCGCGCCCTCGATCAGACGGTCGCGGAGCGCCGACAGGCGCTCCGCCTCTTCGTCAATCGTCTCGCCGGCGATCCGAAGGGCGGCGCCGAGTCCGACGAGGCCCGGCACGTTTTCGGTCCCGCCGCGGCGGCCGCGCTCGTGTCCCCCGCCCCGCTGGAGGGGAACGAGCGGTGTGCCGGTCCGCACGTAGAGGGCGCCCGCGCCCTTGGGGCCGTACCGCTTGTGCGCGGACAGCGACAGCAGGTCCACCCGCAGGTCGTCGACGCGCGCGGGCAGCGCCCCCACCCACTGCGTCGCGTCGGTGTGAAACGGCACGCCGCGCTCGCGGGCGATCGCGCCGATCGCGGCGAGGGGCTGCAGCGTCCCGATTTCGTTGTTCGCCGCCATGATGGAGATGAGGGCCGTGTCGGGCCGCACGGCGCGGCGGACGTCGTCGGGATCGACAACGCCGGACGCCCCCACCGGAACGAACGTGACCTCACAGCCGCGCTCTTGGAGAAAGTGGCACGATTCCAGGACCGCGTGGTGCTCTATCGTGGAGGTGACGATGTGGCCCGCGGGCGCGTCCGCCGCCTGCGCCCGGCCCGCGTCGCCGCCGGGGCCGCGCCGGCGGGCCAGCGCGACGCCCAGGATCGCGAGGTTGTCCGCTTCGGTGGCCCCGCTCGTGAAGATGATCTCGCCGGGGCGGGCGCCGAGCAGGGACGCGGTCTCGACGCGCGCGCGGTCTACCGCGGCCCGCGCGTCCTGGCCGTACGCGTGCATGCTGCTGGGGTTGCCGGGGTGCTCGCTGAAGTACGGCAGCATCGCCGCGAGCACGCGGGCGTCCACGGGCGTCGTCGCCGCGTAGTCGAGGTACACGCTCACCGCCGCGGCGCCTTCGGCCGTCCTGCCCTTAGTGGCGCTGCTGCCCGTCGCGGCGCCGCGCGCTGCGCGGCAGCGCGACGGGCACGACACCGCGGCCCTCCGCGGGCCGGCGCTTCGCCGGCCGGTTCCGCCGCCGCGCTCCGTCCGCCCCCGGCGTCGCGGCGCGCCGGGCGCGCAGCGGACCAATGCGCCGGGAGCCCTGAAACGCCGCGGGCGTTCCGCCGCGGCCCGAGGCCTGGTGCACTGCGCGTTGGAGCACTTCCACCTCGGCCCACGAGTACCGGCGCGGACGCCGCCCGGCGCGCGGCAGCAGCGCCGCGTCCCACCGCCGGAGCGACGCGGGTGACAGGCCAATCAAATCAGCAACGACGCGCGGCTGCAGCAGCGGCGCGGTCAAGTGTCCCATTCAAATAACGCCCCCGGTCAATCCAGATTCCCCCGTAGCGGGGCCTCCGGCATATCTAATGCGGCGGGCGGCCGCCGGCAAACGAAGACATCGAGCGATGTACGGGTAGTATACCAGGGCGGCGTCCGGCCGCGAGATGCGGCCGTGTTCTGATGTTGTGAAGGATTGATGTTAGGACTTGCGCGCCGACACGATCGCCCAGTGGTGCACGAACCGTACCGTCTCGCCGGTCAGCGACACGCCCATACCGGCGCGGTCGTCCGCCAGTGTGCCGAGCAGGCGTTCGCGCACCATCGCGGCCCGATCGGGGGGGGTGTGCGCAAGCCGCAGCCATTCAGTGAGTTCACGCCCGTTCGATCCCTCGGCCCGGCCGGTCACGGCAAGGCCCTGCGAGGCGAGCAGCGATTCGATGCCGCGCCGGCTCTGCATCTCGATGTGCGCGGGGTCGCGCAGGCGCTCGATCTCGTTTTGCAGCGCCCGGGCGCGGTCGTCGTCCGCTCCGACGAGGTCCGCGATGATGACCCGGCCGGCGGCGCCGACGACCCGCGCCATCTCCCGGACAACCGCGCGGGGGTCTCCGAAGTGGTGCAGCGTGGACGTCGTCACCGCGAGCGAGAAGACGCCGTCGCGAAACGGAAGGCGTTCCGCGGCCCCACGGACGAGCGCCACCGCGCCGGCGGGCTTCGACGGCGCCAGATCGCGAAGGCGCGCCCGCGCTTGCTCCAGCATGGCCGCCGTCAGATCGACGCCGATCGCGGTGCGGACGAAGGGCGCCAGCGCCGCGAGGACCGCGCCGGGACCGCAGCCCACGTCGAGCGCCAGATCGGCCGGCGCGGGCGCGGCCAACCTCAGAAGGGCCTCGTTCTCTTCGCGCCGGACCGCGACGCCGCTCGATGCGTAGGATCGCGCCGTCGCGGTGAACCGTTCTTCGTTGATCCGCCGCGCCCGTGCCGCCGTGTCGTCTCCCGCTGCACCCGAGCCGGTGTTCCGACCCTCCGGTCCCCCGCCCTGCCGGGGCGCGCCTGGATCGTTCATGACAGCGGCACCATCGTGCGCCGGCGGTTCGCGAACGTGGCCACCTCCGTGTATCCCGCCCCGCGCGCGAGCGCGGCGCCGCGCTCGAAGTCACGGCCGACGTCCTCCGGGACGTGCGCGTCCGAGTTGATGAGCGTGGGCACCCCGGCGCGGCGGCACGCGGCGGCAAACGCCGGGGCCGGGTACAGCTCGCCGACCGGCTTTCGCAGTCCCGCCGTGTTGATTTCCGCGCACACGCCGGCGCGGGCAAAGGCCTCGGCCGCCATCTCATACAGGTCGAGAATGTCGGCGGCCGGCCGGTACCCGCACACTTTGATCACGTCCGCGTGCCCGATGAAATCGAAGAAGCGCGTGCCCGCCGCCGCGGCGATGAGGCCGAAGTAGCGGCGGTAGGCGGCGAGCACGTCGCGCCGTGTCCATTCGTCCACGCGCGACAGGTCGTCGAATCCCCACCACGCGCCCTCGCCGCGTTCCGGCGGAATCCAGTGGACGGACCCGATGGCGTAGTCCCAGGCGTAGAGGCCCATCAGCCGCTCGAGTTCCCGCTCATACCCGGGGAGATAATCCCACTCCAGCGCGACCTTCACCGGCAGCCCGGCGGTCCGGGCCGCTTCGATTAACCGCAGATAATCGTCGAGCGACTCGGTACACTGCTCGTCGACCCATCCGGACACCGCGTCGGGCGGCGGATACATGCCGCGGCATTCCCGGAAGCGGTGCGGGTGCTCGCTGAAACCGATTTCGGAGAGGCCGCGTACGCGCGCCGTCTCGACAAACCGCTCAAGCCACGGCAGCGTCCAGGGCCCGCGCTCGAGATGCATGTGGTAGTCCGCGCGTACCGACCCGCTCACAGGCGGCCCGTTCGGATTCGCCGTGCGAAGGTCGCCGCGTCGGGATGGTCGCTCGTCACCAGGTCGCGGGCGGCCGCCTCGCGATCGTACTCCGTGCGCACGATCTCGGCGCTCCAGACGCCCCGCGCGAGCGTCAGGATCGCCCACGCCGGACGGGGATCGCCGTCGAAGGGAAAGCCGACGCTTCCCGTGTTGATGATGAGGCCGCCGGCCGCCTCGCGAATGTACGCGCGGTGGATGTGTCCGTAGACGAGCGTGTGGGTGTCCGCCTGCTCGAAGGCCCTGGCCACGGTCGCCGCCGGCGACGCCGCGTCGATTATGTCGGTCGTCGACCATGGAGTCGCGTGCACGAGCACGAGCGGCGGGCCGCCGTCGGGTTGGACGCGCTGCGATCTCGGCAGCGCGCGGAGCCAATCCACCTGCTCCGGCGTCAGGCGGGTGCGCGCCCACGCCGCGACGGCGCCGGTCGCGCCCTCGGGGGAGGCCGCGACCATCTCGTCGGTGTTGCCGATGACCGCCGGGTACCCGGTTTCGACGAGCCGCTCGACCGCCTCGCGGGGCCGCGGCCCGCCGAAGGCCAAGTCCCCGCCGTTGAGGATCCGGTCGAACGGTCCGCGTTCCCGGATGGCCGCCAGCACCGCGTCGAGCGCGGCGGCATTGCCGTGGACGTCGGAGACGATCGCGACCCGCATGGCGCCTAGCGTCGCGCCTCCGCCCGCACGAGCGGCACGTCGAAGACGGCGGCGAGGAATCGCGCGACGATGCGGCCCGTGAAGCCCCAGATGACATCCCCGCCCGCCTGATAGTAGTACATCACGACACTGTCGCCGCGGGGCCGCCGGTACAACTCCGTGCGGACGTTGCGGGGGTCGAGGAGGACGCGCAGCGCCACCACGAGGACCGCGTTCACCTCGTCCGCGCTGACCCGCAGGCGCGCCGGATAGGGAAGCGCCGCGACAAACGGCGACACCATGAAGCCGGACACGGCGGCCTCCTCGTCGTCGAGCCCGCCGAGGACCGTCACGTCGGAGGGCGGCACGCCGATTTCTTCATGCGTTTCGCGCAGTGCGCCGGCCAGCGGATCTTCGCCGTCGTCGAGAGCGCCGCCGGGGAAGGAAATCTGGCCCTTGTGATGCTCCACGTGATCGGTGCGCCGGGTCAGCAGCAAGGCGGGTCCCGCGCCGGTCGAGACGACCGGCAGCAGCACCGCGGCGCGGCGAAGTCCGGCGCCGGCCGGCGCGACCGTGCGGGGGCGATCGAGAACGGTACGGATATGGGCGTGCAGCGCGGCGGGATCGGACAGGAGCGTGTCCACTCCCGGCTGCGCGGGACAGCGCGGCCGGGCGCGCGGATCGGAGTTCGAAGCCACCATTCCCTCCTTCAATGCGGGGACGACGTCATGATACCATCGCGCGCCGCGACGCGGCCGCGCCGGCGGCCCGCGGTATTATGCCCAGGGCGCTTGGAGGCCGAGCGCGGCGAGTTTCTGCTCGAGTTCGGCGCGTTCGCGATTCCGCGCAAGGCCGCCGTCTTTGCGCCGGCCGAGCAGGCCGTGCCGCTCGGCGGCGGCGATCGCCCCTGCGCGATCGTTGGCGGTGATGAGACGCACGAGTTCGATCTCGATGCCGGACAGGTGCAGCGCGTGGCGCCGGTAGTCGAGAAAGGCCTCCCACACCAGCGGCACCCACACCGCGACGATCTGCTCGCCGACGACGCGGGCATAGGCGCGAATTTCTTCCTGCGCGTGATCGTCCATTCGCAGGTGCAGAAAGTGCAGCAGATTGTGGAGGTTGATCTTCCAGTACGCTTCCGTGTAGGTGGAGAGCGGCAGATCCTTGCGGGCCTGCTCGCGCGCGACCCCGGCGGCGAGGCGCTCCTCGTAGACCCGCCGCGCTTCGTCCTGCAGCGCCCGTTCGGCCGCGGACAGTTTCTCGCCGGCGTCCCGGGGCAGCGTGCCGCTACTGCCCTGCCGGTTGAGCGCGGACTGCAGCCGCCACTCGCCGGGCGGCGTCTGCTGCGCCGCGTCGATGGCGACGGAATAGCGTGTGGAGTATTCGTTGACTGAATTGTGGGTCACGATGCCGTTGGCAACGAAATTATGATACGGACCTTCAACCTGAACATCATACGTTTCCTTTTCGCCGGCATATTCGAAGCGCTCGATTTGAACCAGTGTCCCGACGACAAGCTTGTTCGCCGTACTCCGGCGGCGTTTCACCCATACCGTTTGGACCGGCGGCCCGCCGAGCCGGCTCACATAGGCAATTTCATGATGAACGGCGTCTTCGGTCAACTGCCTGCCGTTCACATAGATTTCGTAAGAGCCGGCATTCCAGACCGCGTGTCCATTCTGCAATCTCAACCCCGTTGCGGCGGCTAGAGTCCTCCAACCGTCCGCGAATTTGAAGCGATGGTCGGCGGTACACTCTATGGCCTTCCCGTCGGACAGAACCATCCGGAAAACGGGTTTGACCCCGTTTTTATAAACATCAACGATATGTGTGTGCTGAAGCTGACCCGTGTCTTCATTCATTTGCCTCAAAAGCATTGCGCGTACCCGATCGGCCTTAAAGTGCGGGTTGCGCTGCTTATCGGGCCGGGTGCGGTTCACCGTCGGCTGAAACCGCTTGTGGAGATCCTCGATTCTCACGGCATATGCTTGCCTGCCGCGCCGCCGCACACCGCCCGGCAGATCGAATACCAACTCCGTGCCGGCAGCGAGGCAAGCCGTCCGGTGCCGCACCCACTGGCGCCACGTATCCATTGGCGCCCGCACGTGGAGTTTGATCTCACACATCTCGTATGGTGTCGTGTGGCCATGGCGCATCAGGTAGCGAATGAGCCCGCGATCCTGGTGCACGTGTTTCGTGCCCGCGCCGTAGGAGATGCGCGCCGCCTGGACGACCGCGCCGTCGCCGCCCATGTAGTCGAGCACTCGCACAAACCCGTCGTCGAGAACCTTAAACGGCTTGCCGAGAATGGCGTCGAGCGCCGCCACGTGCGGACGCGGCAACATCTCCGCGGCGGAACGATCCTCGGGCGCCTCGCCGGAGTCAGATACCTCGGGACGCGGGGAGAGCCGGTCGGTACTCTCGGGCATGGGATCCGGCGCGCCGCGAGACTTGGGCTCGGGGAAGCGGCGGCTCATGCGGGGACTGCCTCCTGCCACGACTCATGCCGCAACGGATTTGTATTCGCAGAGGACATTGCGGAAACCTCGCGGTATAATTGGGCCTGGCAAAGCTCCGCGAGACAATGAAGGAGGCACGAAGAAATGACGTACACCATCACCGAGCCCTGCATCAACGTCAAAGACCGTTCGTGCGTGGAGGTCTGCCCGGTGGACTGCATCCATCCGAAGGCGGACGAGGATCAGGGCGAGGTCATGCTCTACATCCACCCAGACGAGTGCATTGACTGCGGGGCCTGTGAGTCGGTGTGCCCGGTCACAGCGATCTTCGCCGAGGCCGATGTGCCGGAACAGTGGAAGAACTTCACCGAGATCAACGCCGATTATTTCAAGATGAGCAAGGAGGAGTTCGCGGCCAAGCACGGCCGCAATCCTTAGATCTCCCCGGGCGGTTCGGCGACACGGGCCCGGCGGCAGTCGCCGCCGGGTTCGTGCGTTGATGCAAGCCTGATGCAGCGCTGATGCGCGCGCCTGCGGCTCAGCATGAAGCCGTGGGTCTTCCGGTTTGCATCGCTGAACCGGCCGACGATGGCGTCGTCATCGTTGATTCCCCAGGCGCCGGTGTTGATCGCCCCGGGGACATCGATGACGGTGAACGTACCGTCATCGGAGCGAAGAAACCCGTGCAGGGCGTTGTTTCTATCGGAGAACGACCCGACGATCTCTTCGAAATTGTTGATGCCGTTCGGGCTGAGGCCCCGGCCGCCCGGCATGTCGAAAATCGCCAGCGTCACGTGCTTACCGGGCAGGATGCGCACGAACCCGTGCGTCGTGCCCTTGAGGTCGTCGAACCAGCCGACGACGTCTCCGACCGTGTTACTCCCCAGAATGTTGGTACGAACCGCTCCCGGTGGATCGAACTCGAAAAAGTCACCCTTTTCCGCGCGCAGAAACCCATGTACCCGGCCGCGCGTGTCTTCGAAGATGCCCGCGACCTGCCCGGTGTCGCTGACACCCCACGCGCTTGTGCGGGCTGCCCCGGGCATGTCCACCGGCCGGTACGGTTGCGCGGCAATTTTCACGAAGCCGTGCGGCCGGCCGCCGGCGTCGTGGAAGACGCCGACGATATCCCCGGCCCCATTGATCCCCCACACTCCGGTGTCCCTGGCGCCGGGATAATCCACGGTGGCGAACGCCCCGCGAACCGTGCGGATGAAGCCGTGCGACACGCCCGCGGCGTCGATAAACGAGCCTACGATCGAGCCGGAATCCGAGATACCCTGCGCGCTTGTGACGATCGCTTTCGGGACGTCGATCGTGACAAAAGCCGGTGTATCGCCGGCGGTGCTGCCCGGGAGAAAGCCGTCATCGGTGAGCACGAGCGCGCAGAGCAAGCCCGCCGAAAGTGCGGCAATTCGACAAACCCGGCTCCGACCGAGCATCGCCTGTCAGCTCCTGAGATCAAAATCGACTGATGCAATCCTCCGTATCGCTGTCCTGTCAAGCGCGTTTCTGCCCAGTCTTGCGCGGAGGCAGACTTGCGGCGCGGCGCACGGGCCTTAAGTGGCGCCGCGGTGCAACGTGGGGCTTTGGAAAAATCGTGGGCGGGCGTGAGGCCTGTGTTGGGCTCACCGGCTGGGGCACCGGGGATACGGACCCGACCGCCGGCACGCGGCCGGCGCCACGGCGCTTCGTTCCCGGCAGGAGGATTAGGGCGCCGGGGGGGCGGACGAGAACGCTAGTCGCCGGGACTTCCGGCCTTCACCTTCGTGAGCGTACTCTGCGCAATCGACACGGCGCGCTCGACGTCCGCGCGGGAGACGTCGAGATGCGTCACGGCGCGAACCCGCGTCTTCGACGAGGCGCCCATCCGCACGCCGGCATCGGCGAGCCGTTTCACGACCTCGGGCGCCGTCATGCCCAGGCCGGTTACGTCAAAGAAGACAAGATTGCTTTCGACGTGGTCCACATCGATGCGTACGCCGGGAATTTGCGCGAGGCCCCGGGCCAGGATCTTGGCGTTCGCGTGATCTTCGGCCAGCCGCTCGATGTTGTGATCGAGCGCATACAACCCCGCCGCGGCGATGATGCCGGCCTGCCGCATGGCGCCGCCAAAGAGGTGCTTGTATCGCCGGGCTTCCTTGGCGAACTCGCGGTCGCCGGCGACGAGGGCTCCGACCGGACACCCGAGGCCCTTGGTCAGGCAAAAGGCGACGGAGTCGTACCCCTTCGTCTGCTCGTGCGCCGACACGCCGGACGCGACGACGGCGTTCATGAGCCGCGCCCCGTCCATGTGCGTGCGCAGGTTATGGCGGCGCGCCGCGTCGGCGATCTCGCGGAGCCGCCCGACCGGCCACACCGTCCCGCCGCCGCCGTTTGACGTCTGCTCGACGGACACAAGCCGCGTGCGCTGGCAGTGCGGGTCGTCCCGGCGGACCGCGCCGTCGACGTCGGCCGCGGTAAAGACGCCCCGTTCGCCGTTGACCGTGTAGACCATGACCCCCGACAGCAGCGCGGGCCCGCCGGCCTCGGCATTGACGATGTGGGCGGTGCGGTCGATGACGACCTCATCGCCCGGCTTCGTGTGGACTTTCACGGCAATCTCGTTGGCCATCGTCGCCGACGGCAGATACCACGCCTGCTCCTTGCCGAGGAGGGCCGCCACGCGTTCCTGCAGCGCGTTGGCGGTGGGGTCTTCCAATTTTTGCTCGTCGCCCACCGGCGCCCGCATCATGAACTGGCGCATCGCCTCGGACGGCCGCGTTGCCGTATCGCTGGACAGATCAATCATCGTCGCCAAGCGCCTTCCTCCTCACTTCTGTGCGGTGTCTAAAGATGCTAGAATACGCGCCGAGCATCGCGGGACATCGCCCGCGACACGGTCGTGGTTACCGCTCGCGCCAGAGCGTTTGGGGCAGCAGGTTGCGGGAGATGCCGAGCTGACCCGCCATCAAGGTCGTCCAGGACAAGAACCCTTCGATCATCATCAGGGCTTCGTCTTCGATTTCGTCCGGGTCCAGCGTCTGGTGCACGTTGCCCAGATGATCGCCGATACCGCTGCAGAACCCCCGCACATCGCGCAGCAGTTCGACGGCCACATGGCGGGCCTGCTGCCCGATCACTTTCGAACGGCCGGAGGCCGCGCGCAGCCGCGCCGTTTGCGCGCTGGACCAATCGACGAGGTTGTCGAGGACGTAGACGGCTTCGCCGGGACCGCGTTCCACGACCACCGTGACGAACCCCTGGCAGGCGCGCCAGACCTGGCGGATGAGGCTCGCCAGAAACCGCTTTTCGTCGGCGGAGAAGCCGGTCTGCCTGACCACTGTATCCTCTCGAGCGAACGCCGTCTCGCGCGGACGTCGGTTCGATGTGCGTCCGAGGTCTCAATGCGAGTGTCCCCCTGCGTTTCGACAACGCAAAATCGGCCTCCTGTCATCCGGCGCGGATCGTGAAGGGAATCGCGGACATCCTTCGCGGCCTCGGCGAACCGGCCCCGGCACCGTTTGCGCCCGCGCCGTTTCAGCAGGCGGCGCTCGACGCGTTGGGCCGCGGAGACGTGCTGGTCTCCGCGCCGACCGGCAGCGGGAAGACATGGATCGCGGAACAGGAGATCGCGCGGCTGCTGGCTCCGGTTGAACCGGCCGGCGGCCCGTGGAGCGGCGGGCCGCGGGTCTGGTACACGACCCCGCTGAAAGCGCTGTCGAATCAAAAATTCCGCCGGTTCCAGGCCATGTACGGCGACAACCGCGTGGGCCTGCTGACCGGCGAGCGGCGGCTGAACGCGCACGCCCCCGTCGTCGTCGCCACGACGGAGATTCTCCGCAACGCGCTGTACGGCGATGCGGAACGGCGCGCCGTTCCGGACGTGATCGTGCTCGACGAGGCGCATTATCTGGCCGATCCCGAGCGAGGCACCGCCTGGGAAGAAATTCTTCTGCTCGCCGATCCGGCGACGCGGCTCCTGCTGCTGTCCGCCACAATTCCGAACGCGGCGGATCTCGCGAATTGGATGTCGAGCGCCCGCGGCCGCCGGCCGGAGGTCATTACGCTCGAGAGGCGGCCGGTGCCCCTTGCGTACCTCTTCGCGGACGGGGAGGGCCGGCTTCACCCGCCGGATCCGCGCGCCATTCGGACGCGGCGGCGGCACCTCCAGTGGCTGCACCCCATCACCGATGGGCTCCTGCGATACCGGCTTGCGCCGGCGATCCTCTTCTTTCCCAGCCGCCGCGAATGCGACGACGCGGCCCGGCAACTCGCCTCCCGCGTCACACCGGGCGAACCCGAGCGCGCGCGCCACATCGATGAATGGCTGCACCGGGTGCCGCAGTTGCGTGGACATCCGCTGCTTCCGGGCCTCCGCCGCGCCGGAGTCGCGGCCCACCACGCCGGGCACCTCACAGCGTGGCGCATGTGCGTCGAAGAACTCCTCGAAGCGGGCCTCGTGCGGTTCGTGTGCGCGACCACCACGCTCGCCGCGGGCCTTGACGTCCCGGCGCGCACCGTCGTCCTGTCGACGCTCCACCGCCACGGCCCCGAGGGTCCCGAACCGCTCACGGCGACCGAGTTTCATCAGATGACGGGCCGCGCCGGCCGGCGCGGACGGGACACGCTCGGGATCACCGTGATCGTCGCCGCAGTTCCGGATGACGCGGACGAAGGGCTCGCGCTCGCGGACGCGGCTCCGGAACCGATCCGCTCGGCGTTTGCGCCGAGCGACGCGCAGGTCCTGAATCTCCTCGCCCGGACGAGTCCCGAGAATGCCGAGAGCCTCGTGCGACGATCGTTTGCCGCCTATACGCGTGCGCCGGAGGTCGCCGCGGTCCGCCGGCATCTCGCGGCGCTGCCCCAAGATGCGCTGATGGAACGGCCGTGTGGCGATCGCGTCGCGACGCGCCACCGGTTCGACGACATTCTTCGGCGGCTTCGCCGTGCGCGTCACGGCCAGGATGCCGGGGCGGAACTCACCCAACTCGGAGACGACCTCATCACGATGCCCTGCACGGGCTGCCGGGTCACAGAGCGCTGCCTCGCCACCCTGGCGGAACGCCGAGCCGTCGAGCAGGAACGGCAGACGTTGCTCCGCGAGATCGCGGCGCTGGAGGACCGCGAAGTGCAGGTATTTCGCCGCCGCGCGGGTGTGCTTCGCGCGCGGGGATACCTCGATGCGGAATGGCGGCCCACCGCCTGGGGCCGCGTCGCGGCGCGCATCCGGCACCCCCGCATGATCGTACTTGCGGAAGCGCTCCGCGCGGGGATGCTGCCCGCGGAGCCGGTGGCGCTCGCGGCGATCGGCGGCGCACTCGGCACGGAGCGGCCGGCGCCGGCTCGGGGGCGCGCCGGGCGCGGGTACAGCCCGGCGTCCGGACCGCGCCGGTACGGCTCCCGCCGGCCGCAGGAACTTGCCGGCCGTTTCCCCCTCACGCAGCCGCCGGCGGGCGCCCGCGCCGCGCTTCTCGGCCTACGCCGAATCGTTGCGCGGCTGAACGAAGATCTCAGGGAAGCGGGACTTCCTCCCGACCCTCTCGAGGCGGAGTTCACCGCGCAAGCGCATGATGCGCCGGCGGCGCTGTGGCGCGCGACCGTGATCGCGGGGTGGGCGTCCGGGCGGCCGTGGGGGGATGTCGTCCGCGCGTTCGACATTCCTGAAGGCGACATGCAGCGGCTCGCCTGGCAGGCCGCGGAGATCTTGATGCAGATCGAAGACGTCCCGGATACGGCGCTGGCGGACCCCGCGCACGCCGGGCGCGAGGCGATCTTGCGCACGCCGGTCGAGCAGTAGCCCGGCAGGTGCGTGCTCGCCCGCGCGGGGAATCCTCCGGCACCATGAACCGGGGCACGTCTGCGGGGAACGGCGGTCCGCTGGCCGGACTCACCGTCCTCGATCTCTCCACCATCGTCTCGGGCGGCACCGCGACCTCGATGCTCGCGGACTTTGGGGCCGACGTCGTGAAGGTCGAGCACCCGAAGGGCGGCGACCCGCTGCGGACGTGGGGTCCGTTCGTGGCCGGGCAGTCGGTATGGTGGAAGGTCATGTCGCGCAACAAGCGGTCCGTGACCCTGGATCTCAGCGGGCCCCGCGGGCAGGAGATCCTGCTCCGGCTGGCGAGGCGGGCGGACGTCCTTGTCGAGAACTTCCGGCCCGGCACGCTCGAGCGGTGGAATATCGGTCCGGAACAGCTGCACGCCGCGAACGCGGCGCTCGTGATCCTGCGCGTCTCGGGGTTTGGGCAGACCGGGCCGTACCGGCACCGCCCGGGTTTCGGCACCGTGGCCGAGGCGATGAGCGGCGTGGTGGCGATCTCAGGGTTTCCCGACACCCCCCCGCTCGCCCCGCCGATGCCGCTCGCCGATGAGGTCGCGGGGCTCATGGGCGCGTTTGCCGTCCTCGCCGCGCTGCGCGCCCGCGAGGAGCGCGGGGCGGGTCAGGTGATCGACGTCAGCCTCTATGAGCCGCTCTTCCGTATGCTGATCCCGCACATCACCCAGTACACCGCGCTCGGCATCACGGCGCGGCGCACCGGCAATCATTTCCCGGACGCCGCCCCCCGCAATCTCTACGAGACCGCCGACGGCGGCTGGATCGCGATTTCAGCCACGAGCCAACGGGTCTTCGAGCGTCTCGCATCGGCGATCGGACGCGCGGACCTCATCCAGGACCCCCGGTTCCGGGACAATCCGGCGCGGGTCCGGCACCATGAGGTGCTCGACGCGATTCTCGCGGCGTGGTTTCACGCCCATGCCGAAGCCGGCGCCCTCGCCCGCCTCGAGGAATCCGGCGCCGTCGCGGGACCTGTCTACGACGTCAGCCGTATCCTCAATGATCCGCATTACGCCGCGCGCGGCGACATCGCGACGGTCCCCGATCGCGACGCGGGGGAACTGCGCATGCCGGGCGTGGTTCCGAAATTCTCCGCGACGCCGGGCGCCCTCCGGTGGACCGGGCCGCCGCTCGGCGCCCACAACGCCGAGGTCTACGGCGGCTGGCTCCGGCTCGACGCGGCGGCGCTCGAGCAACTGCGCGCCGAGGGAATTATCTAGCGTGCGCACCGTGCCCGCCGACACCATCACAGCGGCGCTGCGGGACCTCTGCATCGCGGTCAATCATCGAATGGGCGCCGACATGCTGGCCGCGCTCGAGCGCGCGCACGCGGCCGAAGAATCGGACATCGGCCGTGCGGTGCTCGCCCGGCTGCTCGAAAACGCGCGGGTGGCGCGCGAGGAATGGTTCCCGATCTGCCAGGACACCGGCACCGCGGTCGTTTTTCTCGATCTCGGCCAGGACGTGCACGTGACCGGGGGCGACCTGCGGACCGCGGTCGACGAGGGCGTCCGGCGGGGTTATCGGGACGGATACCTGCGTGCCTCCGTCGTGCGCGCGCCGCTCGACCGGCACAACACCGGCGACAACACGCCGGCGATTCTCTACACGCGCATTGTGCCGGGCGATCGGGTCACGCTCTCGATGCTCGCGAAGGGCGCCGGATGCGACAACATGAGCCGGCTCGCGATGCTGACGCCCGCCGACGGGCGCGAGGGCGTCATCGACTTCGTGCGGCGCACGGTCGCCGAGGCGGGCCCCAACCCGAGCCCGCCGGTCATTGTCGGCGTCGGCCTCGGCGGCACGTTCGAGCAGGCCGCGCTCCTCGCCAAGCGTGCGTTGCTGCGGCCGGTTGCCGCGCCCTCCCCGGATCCGGACACGGCCGCGCTGGAGGCGGACATGCTCCGGCGGATCAACGATCTCGGCATCGGCCCCGCCGGTTTCGGCGGCCGCGTGACGGCGCTGGCCGTTCACGTGGAACAGCATCCCACCCACATCGCGAGCCTGCCCGTGGCGGTGAACCTGGACTGCCATTCCCACCGCGCCGGGCAGGTGATCCTGTGAGACCGCCCCGCCCGGTGGGATCGTCGCGGTCGTGAGCCGCGCCGCGCTCCGGAGTCCCCTCGCGCTGGAAGACATCCGGCGGCTCCGCGCCGGCGATGACGTGCTGCTGTCCGGCGTCATATACACCGCGCGCGATGCCGCGCACGAGCGCATGGCCGGGATGATCGCCGCGGCCGAACCGCTGCCCGTCGATCTGGCCGGGCAGGTCATCTACTACTGCGGTCCCACGCCCGCGCGGCCCGGGCGGCCGATCGGCTCGGCGGGTCCGACCACCGCGTCCCGCATGGACCCGTACACGCCGGCCCTGCTCGAACGCGGCGTACGCGGCATGATCGGCAAAGGCCGCCGTTCCCCCGCCGTCAAGGAGGCGATCTGCCGGTTCGGCGCCGTGTACTTCGCCGCGGTCGAGGGGACCGCGGCGCTGCTGGGACGCTGTGTGCGCAGCGCGGACGTCGTTGCGTTTGCGGACCTCGGCGCCGAGGCGGTCTACCGGCTGACCGTCGACCAGTTTCCGGTGATCGTCGCCAACGACTGCCACGGCGGCGACGTCTATGAAGACGGCCGCGCGCGGTTTCGCCGGTAGGCCTCGGGCTTGTCGAAGTACTCGTTCGGGTAGCTCGGGCGGCCGTCGTCTGTCGTCTCGACGCCGGGGGCATAACGTGGTATGGCCGCGCCGGTGTGGGGAACGGCGGGCGCGAGCAGACCGCACCTACGAGGTGAATCCATGCGCATTCAGCACGCGGTAGCGCTGTTCATGCTGTTGGTCTTCCTGCCCGTCTCGGCGTCGTTCGCGGGGATGAGCGCGTCCGACCCGACCGTCGCGAAGCTCTCGATGCTGCACGGCAAGGCATTTGATGTGGCATATTTGCAGGCCATCATCCCGTCCGACGATGAGGCGGTCGAGATGGCCATGACGGCGACGTTGTATGCCGACCATTCGGCGCTCCTTCATTGGAACCAGGACTATACCGAGCGGGAGCACGCGCAGATCAAGCACATGGTCAACGTGCTGGAGCAGCTCGGTGCGCGCGCAACGAGAAACGAGGGCGTGGCGACGCCGTCCGTCAAGGCGCTGCGCTCGGTTCGCGGCGCGGCGCTCGAGCGGAAGTACGTCGCGCTGATGACGGCGCACTTCGATCACACCGTGGCGCTGTCGAAGCTGGCGGCCTCGCATTCAGACCGCGCGGATATCCGGTCGATCGCAGCCGGCGTCGTGGCGGCCGACAGCAAGGACGCGGCGCGGCTCCGCGGTTGGGTGACCGCCTGGTACCACTAAGCTAAACAGGCTTCCCGCAAGACGTTCTCTACGCACGCGCCGCCGGCAAAACTGCCGGCGGCGCGGGTCTTTCGGCGGGATCCGCGTCAGCGCGCAGCCACCGGCTCCTGCTCGAGCGCGTGGTCGACGGCGGCGTCCAGCGTCTTCGTCTGCTGCATCACACCATAGATCTCTTGCGACGACAGACGCCGGAGCGCGGCCAGCACGCCGGTATGGATGGCGACCGCCTCGGCCGCGCTGCCGCAGCGCGACATGATGCGCGCCAAAGCGTGCCCGGCGAGAATCACCTCGACCGTCATTTCGGCCTGCGCGCAGTGCTGATACGCGGCGGTAAGGTAGCGCAGCGCCTTCTGGGACCGGCCCTCCGCAAACGACACCACGCCCAACACGATGCTGGCGCGGGCGACTTCGTCCTTGCGGTCGGATGCGCGGCTGCGGCCGACGGCCTCTTCAGCGGTGGCGCGGGCGTCGGCCAGAGCGCCCAAGGCAAGGTGGCACCGTGCGAGCTCCGTGAGCGCGAAACATTCGCCGTGTTCATCGGAGAGCCGGCGCGCCATCGTCACGCTCAAGGTGAGGTGCTCGAGCGCAGCCCGTGGCTGCCCCGCCTCGATCAGCACCATGGCCCAGTTCTTGCGTACACGGAAGATCGTCTGCAGATCCTCGTACTGTTCGGCGATTTTCAGCGCCAGGCCGTACTCGACACTGGCCTTCTCGTATTCACCGAGGCTGTAGTGCACAAAACCAAGGTTCATACGCGCCTCGGCAACCCGTCCCGGCGCGCCCGCCTCGAACAAGGGAACGGACTCGGTTGCGGCCGCCACCGACTCGTCAAACCGGCCGAGCCGGAAGAGCATTGTGCTGAGATACGCGAGCAGTTCGCCGTGCAGCACGGAGGCGGCCTGGGAAAGCGCCGGGATCAGGGCCAGCGCGGCGCGATAGTATTGAACGGCCTCGAGCAGCCGGCCGCGGATATGCGCAGCGTAACCGAGGCTGCGAAGGGCCCGGCATTGTGTGAATGCATCGTCGCCCGCGTCGAACGCCTGATGCAGAAGCGGCTCGGCTTCGGAGAGCCGTCGAAGGCCCACGAACGCCTCTCCAAGTCCGAGGGTGGCGCTCCGTTCGGCCTGGGGGACGCCCGTCGCCGAGGCGAGCCGCCGCAAATCGGAGAAGCCCGTGGCAGCGGCCGCGTAGCGTTGCTGTCCCAACGCGGTCTGGGCTCGACGGTCGATCGCAAGCAGTATCCGCTGCGAGGCCCTCGAATCGAGCGCCGTCAATAAACTATCAAGTGAACACCCCAGGCGGGCGGCAAAGTGTTCCAGCGTGGACAGGGAAGGCCGTACAGCATCGCGCTCGAGAAGGCTGACGAACGCTTTAGTCAATACAGACGCGGCGAGCTCGGATTGACTCAGCCCGCGCTCAAGCCGCATATGTTTCAACAGTTGGCCAAAGGTCAACTGTACCATTGCCCCGTGTCCCGGACCGTCAATGAGACCTTGACTAGTTCCTAGGAATACGAGGCCTTTCCTGCTGTTGCGACCGGCAGGGGCCGTCCGGCCAAACCTACGCCCACCGGCAGATGGAACTGACTCCCTCGCCTGATCTTAGCCCCCAGCGCCGCTCCCGCCGTCGTCAGCAACGATCTGACCTTGGAACGGGTGGCTGGTTCCTGCGATTCCACCAAGGCTAAGCAACGCGATGGCCATGATAATTGCCAAAATCGTCCGCATCGTCTGTCACCTCCCAGGGAATTGGCCGGACGGCCGCGCCTGGAATCATTATCTGCCCTCTATGACGCAAGATTACTCTCGTTGCGCCACGCGAACAGCGATTGTTCCGCCTCTGGGCCCAAGTTGAGCAAAGCTTGCCAAAATACCTACCAAACACATGTACGATTGACTCTCGACTCTCCAGAAGCGGCGTCCCGATCCGAATGTAGCGTCCTCCTTGGGGGACACGTGGCGCTCTGGCCGATCGTGCCACGGCTTCCAACGGACCCCCCAGGAATTCTGCGACCGGCTTTGAACAACGAGAACGGCCGACCAAGAGGCCTGATCGCTCTATCGGAGAGTTGGGGGGACGGGACGATAGGCGCGACGGCGCACGGCCTTGAGCGGCTCGCTCTCGGAGCCCGCATGCGAGTGGAATTTTCCGAGCTGGCTGCGGACCGCTGTGCGGTGGCCCGGGTCGGGTCAACCCGCGTGATGGTGCCGGACGCCGTTCCGGGCGACATCGCGGACATCGAGGTGCGGGAGCGGCGCGGCGCCGCGCACCGCGGACGTCTGGTAAGGCTCGTCCGGCCTTCGGCCCTTCGCGTCCGGCCGCTCTGTCCGCTGTTCGACCGGTGCGGCGGATGTCAATGGCAGCGGGTCGACGCCGGCGCGCAGGCGGAATATAAGGGTGCGCTCGTGGCGCGGGCCCTGCACCAAGCCGGCTTCAACGAGATCTCTGTCCGAACTGTGCCGGCTCCGTCCTCATGGGGTTATCGCACAGCGGGAACATACGTGCCAATCGAGGGCGATGAGACCGCGGCGCTCGGCCTCCACGAGCCGGCTGGCCCTTCTGCGGCGCCGATTGACGGCTGCCTCATTCAATCACCCGCGCTCCAGAACGTCTTCGAAGACATGCAGCGGGCATGGCGTGCACTGGCGCCTCGGCTGCGCGAAGGTGCGCCCGGCACGACAATATGCCGGCAGGTGCGTATGCGGGTGGGTGAAGCGTCGCAGGAGGCGGCGATCGGCCTCTTCCTCGACAGCGCCCCGGCACCCGCGCAGCGCGACGCGATCGTGGGCGAGATCCTGGCGCATGTGAGCCACCTTGTCGAAATCGCGGCGATCGCGGCGCCGCGCGTCGCCCGGGCCGCGGGTCAGATGAGTGCGCGCGAACTGCGCTGGGGGCGTCCCGGCGTTGTGGAGACGATCCTCGGTTATTGGTACCGGGTTCCCGTATTGGCGCCTTTTCCGGTAACAGGCCGCACCGCGTCCGCGGCGGTCACGTGCGCGCTCGACGCCCTGGCGCTCGACGGCGATACGACGTTGTTGGAGACGGAAGCGGGCATCGGCGCCTACACCCTGCCCGCGGCGGCGGCTGTGCGCTCCGTCATCGGGCGAACCGCGCCGGAGCATCTGGACACCGCCCGGTACAACGCGGAGTGGAACGAGGCATCCAACGCGACCTTCGTCGATCGTTCTTCCAACACGCTCGCCGCGATTGTCCGCTCGTACGGCCCCTTCCACCGCGCGCTCGTCCAGCTGACACCGGACAGCGCGCCGTTCGAGACACTCAATAACGGAAGCGTGCAGCGCGTCGTGGTCGTGACAAACTCACCGGCGCGGCTCGCGCAGGCGCTTCCCGCGGCGGACGCGGCCGGCTTTGAAGCGCGGTCGGTGACCGTGATCGACACGCATCCGCAAACCAGCCGGGCGGAGATCCATGCCACGCTCGACGCGCGGCGAAGGGCGTGGGCCGGAGCTACGCTGCGAGTCCTGCAGGGCCGCGCCGCGCCGGGACCCAAGCCGCCGCGGCCCGTCCGCCCGGTCCCTCCTTCTGAGCGGCAGCGGCCGGTCTTTGCGCCGGCCGTTGGGTCAGCACGAGGGTTGCGCCACGACGACCCAACGAACTCGAAAGCGACCTAGAGTGGCTCCGGCTCGATGATGGACCGCACCGATCCGGTAACTCCAGCAGGTACCGTCGACATCGGCGGTACGGTGACGGAGCGGCCGGAGAAAAACCAGACCAACAGGACCCCGGTAACTGATAAGATGGCCATGGTCCACAATGCAACCGGCGGCGACGCGGTATCGGCCAAACGTCCGAGCGCCAGTGCTCCGACAACACGGGTACCTTGAACGAGCACGAGCCGGTTGCCCAACACCCGGCCAAGTATTTCCTGCGGGGTAGTCTGCATGACAAGGGTAGCGTTAACGACGTAGCTCAGCATGTTGCCGACCGCAAAGACGAATGCTCCGATGGCCAATCCCAGGTACCACGGCGTCGCAGCAAAGATCGCGACGCCGAGGCCCGCAAGGGTGTAGGCAAGCACAGCGAGCGTGGGTGTGGCCCAGCGGCGCGTCAGACCCGCGAGGATGATCACCGTAAGGAATTTTCCGGCGCCAAGCGTACTTTGGATCACGCCATACGCGGTCGGGGGCAAATGCGCTGTGTGCACGACCATGGGCGCTCGGAGCGCTTCGAATGCAAGGGTGAGATACCCGGGCACGATAAGCAACGCGAAATAGCGTTGGAAGGGCGTCTCCCATAGGTAACGGAGGCCCGTCACAAGGTCGGCGCTGATCGAAGTGCCTTTCTTTGTCCCAAGACCCACGCCCCATGCAAGAGGCATCACAAGCACACAGATCGCGCTGACCAGGAACGACCCGGCGTCCGCGAACATCACGCCGGCGTATCCGAGCGCGAGCACCGCCGCCGCGCCCAGCACGCCGCCGAGGATCTCCGCAATCCGCTCCGTCGTTTGGAACAGCGCGTTCACGGTCGGCAGCTCGTCGGTCGACGCGATTGAGGGCAGCATCGCGTTCACCGCCGCGCGGAAGAACACTGAGCCAATGTTCAAGATCCCAAGCAGTACTAGACCGAGCGGCAACGAGTGGGGAAGCACAAACGGGAGTGCCGCCACAACGAGTGCCCGCCCGACATCGGACAGCGCGACAACGAGGCGGCGATCAACCCTATCCGCTATAGCGCCTGCGAGAAAACTGAAGAGCGCTTGAGCCACATACCCGGCCGAGAGCGCCGCCGCCAAGGTGACGGCGGACCCCGTAATCGCATACACCCAAAGGGTGATCGCGATAAAGAACACTTCATCACCGAGGAAAGACACCATTTCGCCGAACCACAATAGGGCAAAGGCAGGCCGGCGAAGGACAGAAAGCCAAGTTGGCGCTGGTCGAAGGGAACTTTGTCCAACCAATGCCCGCAGTACGTGAACAAGGTCGGGATCAAATTGCGTACCCGCGCAGCGTTCCAACTCCAGGAGTGCGGCCTCGGTATCCTGTCTGGACCGATACACCCGGTCGCTTGTTAACGCATGGTACGCGTCCGCTATCGCCACTATGCGAGCCGCCAGCGGTATCTCGCGGCCCCGAAGTTGATCAGGGTACCCTGACCCGTCATAATGCTCGTGACTTGCGCGCACGAATGGAGCAATGCGAGAAAGTCCGCCAATTGAGGCGACCATCGCCGCGCTGTCGAGCACGTGGGTTCGCATGACGTCCCATTCCTCGGCCCGCAATTTGCTCGGCTTTTGCAGGATCGAGTCCGGGACGGCTACCTTGCCGATATCGTGGAGCAACCCGGTGAGGTACGCGTCATCCGCAAGGCGCTCGCTAACGCCGACCGCGCGCGCAATCCGCTGCGAAAGTTGGGCGACGGCCTGGGAATGCAGTCCGGTCAGCGTATCCTTGACATCCATGGCGTCTGCGAGTACCGCCGTCGTTGCGAGCACGCGGCGCTTCTCGCGTCCGGTCATCGAATATGGATGAAAAACATGAAGAACGATTCCCGCCGCGAGAAGGGGCAATGCGCTCAGCATGAGGGGGTGTGTATCGGACAGCCACACTTGCTCAGCGGCCACTGTTCCGAGGGCCAATAGGACGGAGACCACAAATGGTGTTCCGCTGCCGTTTCCGACCACAACCAACGATCTGTTCCACGCCATGCCCTCGTCGCGCGCAATGCGAGTTGCCACCAGCGGCGTCCGAATGGCAACGTATGCTATGGCGGCGACAACAATAGCTCCCACGTGATAAGGGACGCTGCCAAGCGGAAGTACCATGGCCGCCAGTATGCCACCGGCAAGGCCGGTAGCCTCCTCGATTGCCCGGATGCTTCCCCATCTCTCCGTCTCGATACTCGCGGCGACAGCAAGCCCAAGTAAACCTCCGGCCAGTGGGTAGATCGGCTGACCAACGCCAAGCCCGACGAGAACCGGCGCAATCAGGAGCGGGAAATCGTCACTGGGCGAGATTCTGAGCGGGTATGCCGCAAGCCATGCAACAGCGGCTGCAGTCGCAACGAAGAGCGCTGCATCGGCGAGGTTGGCGCGGGCCTGGACGCCCCACAAAACTACCCCCGACGCGAGGATCGCGAGAAACACGCCAACCGGTACGAAGACCCGTCCGGTCGGCGTCATGACGCGGCTTTCTGCTCCAGCCGCTCGGCGGCCTCGAAAAGAACGGCGGCGATTCGGGGACTCAACTGCCGGCCGATCATGGGCTGAAGCGCCTGGACCGTCGCACGGTGCGTCATCAGCCCTGGTGCGGCAGGAGAGCCGTACCGGAGCTCATCGTAACATTCGGCCGCCGCAAGCACGCGCGCCCCTAGGACAACTGGACTGCGCAACCGCGGCGGGACAGCCGACCACGGAGTATGGTGCTCGCGGACCATGTCGGCGACCATCTGGTCCGGATAGGAATCGAGAATTCTGGCGCCCACGATCGCATGGCTCACCGGTGAGACTCCCCGGCTGCCCGCGTCTATCAGGCCAATGTCGTGCAGCAGCGCTGCGGTGCGCCATGACTCCAGCGTCGTAGCAGAGACATGTAACCGCAAGCCCATCTCGTTGACGAGCACGCTGACGCGCTCCGAGTGCGCGCGAGCTCCAGGCACGACGCGCTCCAGCGCGATCATCAAAGCGCGGACGATGTCCCGTACCGTCCTCTGAGAAGCAAGAAACACGGCAAGCTGAAGGCGCACTGTTGGCATTGTCACGGCAGAGAGAGCCGTGAGAACAAGATTCGTCCACTGCCCTTGCCCCAATCCAATGGCAACTGCTCCCAAAAGAATCGGCACGGGTGCAGCCAGCACCTGCGATAGCGGGTTTTCGGTGAGGCAGCTCCACCAGTATGCCAGGAACGGCTCGCCATGCCGAAGATGGCGGTACAGCGCCAGCAAGGCAAAATTCGTAAGCAGGTAGACAACGAGAATGGCCAAGCTCGCTGCCGTAAGCCCCAGCAGTTGACCGCGGGTCGAATGCAGCACGGCATGACCAATGAAAGATGCGAGGGCGGCCGGAAAGGCCCACCAAACAGTGTTGATCGCCGCGCGCCAAAATTCGTAGAGACGAAAAATCAGAACCGCAAGGAGGGTCCCGAATGAAATGACGACCAGCACGTGTAGAGGTGACCACAAGAGCATGAGAGTCACGAGGAACGCAACGCGTGGAGTACGTATCATTCCCAGCGGACTGGCGACAGGCGGGACCAGCATTGTTAGCCCATAAATCGCTGTCAGCGACGCAACCACGGGCAGATCATTTACTACTCGCGTCAACGCATAGACATCAACGAGCAGACTGACAAATAGTGCTCTGCGCAACCACAGAGGGGGATCGCGGAATTCGTCGCGCTCGCGCGCCGGGCGCGTATTCAATTCGATGATGGTTCGCATCCAGTTGCGAACCAGTCGGAATACGCCGATTGGCGAGATCCTAAGAATCGGTCGGGGGTCGAGTGGGCTTACAGCCACGGCACCCACCTTGAGCGCCGCGTATCCGCGATGGCCGACTTATGCGCCGCCGTCGCCCATGACACTTGCGAGTGAGCAGTGGAACCGAGTGCTATTGTTGGCCACTCCACCCACTCTATGAGGAATCGTTCGCCGCTATTGCGGCGACTGCAGTGTTCCCCCCTCCGCTGCCCGATGGGCACCCCGGGGGCCTGCGGCATGGTAGACCGCACTTCCCCCACCCGCCCCGACCATGTGCCGGATAAGTTCAATGATGCTTACCTCATTCCTTCCGCCATGGCCGCGAATTGACCCATGCCCCCCGGCCGCCGTCGATAGACGTCGCGGAGTAGTACATTCGTTCGCTGCCGGCACACGAGTCCTGCTTCGGGGGAGGAGCGCTTCCGGGGGGAGCCGAGCTGACTACGGGCGGCGCACGAGTTGCCGCACAAGCGCGGCGATCGCCTTTGCATCTTCAGGCGGAAGTGTGTCAAGCCGCCAGACGATTTCACGCTGCATTTCGCCGAGGTTGATGTCCTGGGGGAGGGCGGACCCCGCATGACCCGCACGGCGCGCGCCGCGGCGGTCATCCATGGCCTGAAGCACCTGGCGGGTAGAGCCCGCCGGCAACGACTGGAGGGCCACCCTGATATGATCGCGGTCTTGTAGAACGCGGGCGTCTACGGCTGCGGCCGGCGAAACGGGCGTCTGGCGTGTGCGCACAGCGGTCCCCCCCACCGGCACGCCTAGTATCCGTTCGCCAGGCGAGATTCTTGCCCTGGCCCCATCCTTCCTAAGACATGGATCTTAGGGTTCGCTCAAAGAGGCTCTGTCCCAGTCGACGGGTAGCGCGGGCGCCGGACCGGCGACCGCGGGACTACCTGAACCCCTGCAGCATCGGCTCGACATCGACGCCGGCGAGCTCGGAGGGCCACAGCGGCAGGCGCTTCGCCGGCGTCTTCACGCGCGGGTGACGGTAGATGATTCCGGCGGGCAGTTTCTGCCGGCGGTCGAAGTCCCGGATCAACGACTCGGCCGCTTCCTCGCTGGAGGGATCATGATCGTCCGGTACCGGCTCGACATGATCCCGGAACCAGTCGTAGGTATTGACCTTGTTGTACGTCACGCAGGGCGAGAAGTCGTTTAGCATCGCGAAGCCGGGATGCCGGACGGCCTCGACCATCAACTGCGTCGTCATCTTCGGATCGCCCGAGAAGGACTGCGCCACGAAGGTGGCGCCGCAGGACAGCGCCAGTTTGAGGGGATCGAGGAACGGCGGATGCTCTTCCGAGAGCTTCATGTCCGGCTGGCCGAGACCCCACGACGGAGAGTCTTGGCCCTTTGTCAGGCCGTACACGCCGTTGTCCATGATGACCAGCGTGATGTCGGGGTCGCGCCGGCTGATGTGGACGAAGTTCTCGACGCCGATCGCCAGCGTGTCGCCGTCACCGGCGAGCGCGATGACCTTCAATTCCGGATTGGCCATCTTGGCGCCGAGCGCATAGGCGAGCGCCCCGCCGTGCGTGCCGTAGAACGAGTTGCCGTTCAGGTAGTTGCGGATTTGGCCCGAGCAGCCGATGCCGCCGACCAGAAACACTTCGGACGGCGTCAGTTCGAGCGTCGTGAGCGCGGCCTTGAGCGCGTTCAACACCGCGTAGTCGCCGCAGCCGGGGCACCATTGGATGCGGTGCCGCGGCGTGGCGTTTTGGTCCCACACCGACTTGGCCGCCTGCGCGGATTTCGTTTCAGGCATCGAGCATCACCTCAACCATCACCGGATCCTTGCCGCCGAGGCGCACGACGCCGGCGCCGTTGCGCGTCACTTCCTGGACTCCGCGCATGACCTCGGATGGGTGCAGCGGGCGTCCGTTGTACTTGAGGACGCGCCGTGTCGGGATCAGGCAGTGCGCCTGAATGAGGCTGGCGAACTGCCCCATGTAGTTGTGCTCGCAGACAACGACCGGCACGCCGCGGTCGAGCAGCGGCTTGGCCAGCTGCGTCGGGAACGGCCACAGGTGGGTGAAGTGCACGACGGCGGCATCGACGCCGTCTGCCCTGAGCCGCTCGCGCGCGTCGAGCAGGACCGCTTTGGTGGACCCCCAGCCGACGAGAATGGGGCCCTTCCCGAGCGTCCCGTACACCTGCGGGGGCTTGGCGTCGTGCTGAAGATACTCCGTCATCTTGTGCATGCGTTTGTCCATCATCGCCACCCGCGTCGCCCGGTCCGTGGTCACAAACCCGAGCTCGTCGTGCTCGGTACTGTTGACCTTGGCGATGGTGCCGCGCGTGCCCGGGACGAGCCTCGGCGAGATGCCGGAATCGTTCAGGCGGTAGCGCAAATAGCGCTCTCCCCGCACGTCCTTCTCGGTCACGAGGTCGCGCCGGACCGATCCGCCGTTCTGCCGGAAGACGTCTTCCCGCACCGTGGCCCGGCCTTCGCTCAGATTGAGATCGGTCAGAAAGAATACCGGGCACTGGTAGACATCCGACAGGCGGACGGCATCGCGCATCATCGAGCAGCATTCTTCGATCGTCGACGGCGCGAGCACGATGCGGGGAATCTCCCCGTGACCGCCGCCGGTCACAAGCCACAGGTCGCCCTGCTCGGGCTTCGTCGGCATCCCGGTCGACGGGCCCGCCCGCATGGCGTCGACGATGACAAGCGGCGTCTCGGTGATGCCCGAGACACCGATCTCCTCGACCTTCAGGGACAACCCGGGGCCGCTCGTGCCCACCATGCTCAGCACCCCGGCGGCACTCGCGCCGAGCGCCGCCCGGATCGACTCCCGCTCGTTGGCGCCCTGGAGCGCGCGCCCGCCGTACTTGGGCAAATGCGCTTCCATGAATTCGAGGATGGAGGAGGCGGGCGTGATCGGGTAGCCCGCGTAGAACCGGACGCCCGCCTGAATCGCCCCGATCGCGAGCGCCTCGTTGCCGCCGATATAGAGCGCCGGCGGTGAGCCCGCGATGGGCTGCAGCCGGTAGCCGACATCGCGCCAGCCGCGTTCCTTGAGAATCGCTTCGGCCACGGCGCGGCCGCGGCGCGCCGCCTCGAGGTTCAGATCGATGAGGGCCTGACCCCGCTTGGCGAAACGCTCTTCGAGAAGGCGCCGCAGGCGCGATTCGTCCTGGTCGAACTCCAAGAGCCGGAAGAGCGCGCCGGTCATGACGACGTTCTTGACGACTTCTTTCTTGAGGTCGCGCTGCGCGATCTGGCGCGCGGGAATCGGGAACACGCGCACGCCGCGCCGTTCGAGGTCGTCGGTCGGAACCATGCCGGTGGAGCTGTCGTACAACGCCACGCCGCCGTCGCGGAGTTCCCCGGCGTGCCGCAGCAGCGTGTCGCGATTCGGCTGGACCTTGGAGTCGGGGTTGGCGTCGTATTCGAGGCCGGCCAGAAAATCGATCCGCGCGTCGCCCCACGACAGCGGCGGTTCGGGTGAGATGACGAGCGGGTCGTACTGGTGGGCGCCGTAAATCGTCGATGCGAATCCGCGTTCCACCGCCATCACGTGCAGGCCCGACCGCGTCAGCAGGCGACCCAAGATGTCGGTGATCGTGGAGACGCCGTCACGAAGCTGCACGCCCCCGATGAGCAGCTTCATTTTATTGATTTGCATCGGTTAGAGGTGCCTCCAGCGGAGCCGTGCGGTGGGCGAGGCGCGAGGATACCGTCTCCCCCGAGCGTCGCGGCTCGAGTTCGTAGTCTACCCTTTTCCCTTATATTTTAGCACCGGGAACCAATAGTAGCAGGTCGCGGACACAACCGCCAGAACACAGACAAGCCGTACCCGGCGGAAGCCATAACGCGGAACGCCGTAAATTGAAAGGGCCCGCGGGGCTTGCCCGCGGGCCCGGCACAGTTTACCGGCTGCGATGTTTTAGGCGCGCTTCACAAGCTCCTTCAGTTCCTTGGCCGGCGTGAACCGGGGAACCGTGCGCGCGGGCACCTTTACCTGCTCACCGGTCTGAGGATTGCGGGCTAGGCGCGCCTTCCGCTTGGACACTTTAAACGTCCCGAAGCCCGGGAAGCGGACGCGATCGCCCTTCCTGAGGGTCCCGATCACCAACTCCGTAAACTCGTCAACGATCCGGCCGGTCTCAGCCTTCTTCAACTTCAGCTTGTCGGCGAGCCGCGCCGTGAACTGAGCCTTCGTCATGTCTCCCTCCCATTTTGGTTGTCGTTGAGGCTTGGCCCTTAGGGTTCGTGGGTCCGGTAGCGTTTCCTTCATGAAATCGTGTTTACGCCTTATTTCATTGGGCCTGCACGCGGGCGGCCGCGCCGCCCTTTGGACGCAGAACGCCGTATCATGTCCGCCGGACAGCCGTGCGGCGAACGCGGAAACGTACTCGCCCGCTGCGGCGGTGGTTAAGGGATTCGCGGCGCGCATGGCGAATCCAATCCGCGGTCGCCGACGGCGGCGGTAGCGCGATCCAGCGCGGCCGGCCCCGCCGGCGGCGGCCGGTGCCTCAATCTCAGCAGCGTAAATCCTTTTGTCGGACCACAACGCATTGCATGACAAAGGAGGCCACCGATGCGCACCGGAATTGCCGCTGCCGCCATGCTTACCACCGCACTCGCCGTGATCCCCGCACACGCCGCCTCGGCCGTGACTGTCCCTGCCGGGACGAAAGTGCTGCTCCGGTTTGAGACGCCCGTCGATTCCAGCACCATTAAGGAAGGCACGACGGTCAAATTCACCGTCGCGACCGACGTGCTGGTCGGCCGGGCGATCGTCTTCAAACAAGGTGCGCCGGCGCAAGGCGTTGTGACGGATGTCTCCAAGCCGGGCAGCTTTGGCAAGAACGCGCGGGTGCACATCTCGTATGTCCAGGCCGACGCGATCGACGGCAAGCCGGTGCGCCTCGCGCCGCTCGAAGTGACCCCAGACTCGATCAAGCAGGTGGCGAACGTCGGAGCCGCCGGGGCCACCGCGCTTACCGGCGCCATTCTCCTTGGACCGATCGGCCTCGCCGCCGGCGCATTGATTCACGGAGGCGATGTGAACCTGCCGGCGGGTGCTGTGGGAACATCGAGCGTCGCGGAGGATTTCCAAGCGGGCGAGCCCTAGACGGCCTGAGCGCTGTCCGAGTTGCCACCAATTCGCCCGATAGTTTCATCGCACTTGACTAAGTTCCTGCGAAATTCTGCGCTAGATTCGCTGCGGGCTTGCGTTTCCGATTGGCGGTCCAGACCGCCAGGACACCTCCAATCGTCATCGTCGCCATCACCCACAGCGCCACGGGCGGACCGGCGGCGTCGGCCATCCGGCCGAAGAGGAGGATTCCGCCGAGTTGGGTGCCCCGCAGCAGGGCCTGGCGGTTGCCGAGCACCCGCCCGAGCATCGCCGGCGGGGTTGTCTGCATGACGAGCGTCGCGTTGACGATCCGGCTCAGCATGTTGCCGACCGAGTAGACAAACGCGCCGGCGACCAAGCCCGCGTACCACGGCGTCGCCGCGAAGATCGCGATTCCGACTCCACCCAGCAGGTAGGCGGCGACCGCGAGGTTTGGCGTCGCCCAGTGACTTGTCAGGCCCGCGAGCGTCACCGCGGTCACGAGGCGCCCCGCGCCGAGCGCGCTGTTGACGACGCCGTACGCCACCGCGGAGAGATGCGCTGTTTGGACGACCATGGGCGCCTTGAGGGTGTCAAACGCGAGCGTCAGATATCCGGGGATGATGAGCAGGGCGAAGTATCGCTGAAACGGCGTCCGCCACAAGTACCGCAGGCCGCTCGCGAGGTCCGTTCGGACGGACGCGCGGCGGGGCGCACCGAGTCCCGCGTTCCACGCGACGGGCATTAGGAGCACGCACGCGGCACTGACCAAGAACGAGACGGCCTCCGCGAACATGGCGACGGAATATCCGAGCACGACGACCGCCGCGGCGCCGAGCACGCCGCCGGCCACTTCGGCAATGCGCTCGGTCGTCTGAAACAGCGCGTTGGCCGTCGGCAGCTCCTCGTGCGTGGCGATCGAGGGAAGCAGCGCGTTGACCGCGGAGCGAAAGAAGACGGAGCCGATGTTCAACACGGCCAGGAGGCTGAAGGCGGCCGGCAGGGAAAACGGAAGCACGAAGGGCAGCGCGGCCGTCACGAGCGCCCGCGCGACATCGGCCGCGATGACGACGGCGCGGCGGTCGACCCGATCCGCCACCACCCCTGCCAAGAACCCAAACGCCGCTTGGCCGCCTATGCCGGCTGCGAGGCAGGCCCCGAGCGCCGCGGCGGAACCCGTGAGCGTGTAGACCCAGAGCGTGATCGCGACGAAGAACACTTCGTCGCCGAGGAACGAGACAAGTTCTCCGCCCCACAGCAAGGCGAATGCGGGCCGGCGGAGCAGCGCAAGCCAGGCGGGCGTTGACGCGGGTTTGATGAGCGTCAACGGTTCGATCCTACGTGAGCAAATCCTCCGGCGCCCGCATGCGGAACACTAGTAGCGCCGCGCGCGATCGAACACGTTGATGAGGGGTTGATTCGCGAGGTAGCGGCGCAGATTTTGACAGAACAGGTCCGCGAGCCTCGCGTTTTCGGCCGGCACGGTGCTTGCCGAGTGCGGGCTGACGATCACATTTGGTAGATCCCACAGCGGGCTGTCAAGCGGCAGCGGCTCCCGCTCGAAGACGTCCAGCGCCGCGCCGCCGAGGTGGCCTTCGCGCAGCACCTCGATCAGGGCGGATTCATCTACGATGGCGCCGCGCGCGATGTTGATCAGAATCGCGCCGCGCTTCATGCTGCGCAGTTCCCGTTCACCGAGGAGCCGCCGTGTCGCCGACGTCTGCGGGACGATGAGAACGAGCACGTCGGACTCGCGGATGACCTCACCGGATCCCTCCGGCGGCAGCACCCGCTCGACGTGCGGCACGCCCTTCGACGGCACCGTCCGCTTCGTACCGATGACCCGCATCCCGAGCGCGTCGCCGAGGCGCGCGACGTCCCCGCCGACATGGCCGAGCCCGATGATCCCGAGCGTCATGCCGCGCACTTCGCGCGCGCAGTACCGCTCCCAGCGGTGCGCGGCCTGGTCCGCTTTGAGCCGGTCGAGTTCCTTCACGAACGCCAGCATCGCCATGACACAGAACTCCGCGAGCGCGCCTGCGTGCACACCGGACGCCGTGGTGAAGATGATCGGCGTGTCGTCGAGTCCCGTGCGCGCGAGCAGTTCGCCGATGCCGGCGCTCGTCGCCTGAATCCACCGCGCGCGCGGCGCGAGCGCCGGAATCTGCTCGAGGTTGGTGAAATCGAAGTCGAAGAGCACCTCCGCCCGCGCCAGCAGCGACCGCCAGCGCGCTTCGCCCTCCGCGGTGCGCGCAAATGCCTGGCCGTGGTGCTGGCCGGCGTAGGTCGGCCGCGGCAGGAGGTCGGGCTCGTACAGCACCTCCACCCCCGGGACGGCGCGGATACGCGCCACGTGCTCGGGTTCCAGGTACGACGCGATGAGGACCTGCAGCGGCTGCGATCTTGTCATAACGCTCCCATGCGCCCAAGCGCCTCCAGCACCTCGCGAAGCGGCAGCCCCACGACGTTGGTGTACGAGCCCTCGATCCGTCGGATTAGGCCGGCCGCGCGCCCTTGAATCGCATACGCCCCCGCCTTGCCGCGCGGCTCCCCGGTCGCCACGTACGCGTCGATCTCCGCGGGGCTGAGGGCGGCGAACTCCACGCGAGTGCGGACGACACCGCCTTCGCTGCGGCCCGCCGCGACATCGCAGACTTCGTACCCGCTCAGCACGTCGTGGACGCGACCGGACAGCCGCGCGAGCATCACGCGCGCGGCCTCGTCGTCGCGCGGCTTGCCGAGCACCTCGCCCTCGAGCACGACCTCCGTATCCGCGCCGAGCACGACACCCTCCCGGCGCGCGGCGGCCACCGCGCGCGCCTTCGCCGCAGCCAGCCGGCGCACCAATTCGTCCGGTGCTTCACCGGGAAGACGTTCCTCGACAACGCGGCTCGAAACAACGATAAACGGTACCCCGGCCGAGGCGAGCAAATCGGCGCGCCTGGGCGACGCCGACGCGAGGACGATTACCGCCACCGAAACTTCTGCCAGAAGTTCATCAGCCCCTACAACAGACCCTCTGGAGAAGATTCTGCCAACAAAATCAGGGATTCTACTTCGCGGTCGGATGCAGCGCTCGCGATCAACGTCGTGAGGGTGTGGCCGTCGGCCACACCCTCACTCTGCTACCGAAAAAATTTGAGCGGCGATCCTTACGATTTATCGCTCGTGCACTAGTGTATGGCTAGGAACGGCGTACCCGTTGTTACACGCCTGGTTCAGTGTCCATCCGCCGTTCGTGCACCGGTAGTAGGATCGCCCCTGATAAGCATACCGTTGGTTCACCGGATACCTCGAGGGGAGGTATGTCGGCGCGGTGCCAGACGGGAAGTAGACCGGTTCGTTTGTATAGTTGTACGGCGTGTACGTCGGTGTATACGTCGTCTGCCCCGCACTATTGTGGCCGATCAGGTACCCTATGATCCCACCCAGCAGGGCCGCCCCGAGACCGACCACGAGCGGCGACGAGAGAATTGAGCCGGGCGCCGAAGGTTGTGCCTGGGCCGCCTGGGCCGTCACGTTGACCTGACTCAGCACGAGCGCGCTGCCGCTCGGAATGAGCACCGCTGTCGCGGAGTCGCCAGCATACGACTGCAGTGAGCATAGTGAGACGGCACTTCCGTTCACGTGGGCCACCGTTTGGTTCGTCGCCTGGAACGTGTCTTTCGTGCCGCCGCTGGTTAACATCGTTATCTGCCCGGTTTGGCAGTCGGCGGATTGAATGGTCCCTTGAACCTGCACAGATTGCGGCACCTGCGCATTCGCGCCGCCCGCAAGTCCAAGACACGCTAGCAGAACACTGATCGCTACTGCAATCACGTGTCGCATGTCGGTTTCGATCTCCCATTCTCTTGTCGCTAGCTTTGTACTCGCCTGTGATAATAAGGATACTCGCGTTGAGCGGTGCGGACTGTTCAATCTTGCTCACTGAGGGGAACCTCGCGTTGCCTGGAGGGCAAGCCCGGCGGCGGGACGCTGGTACGGTCGGCCTCCCGCTGACCCAGTTGTCAAATCGGCGCGGTAAAATTCGAAGATCAGAAGTCGTATCGGTTGGATTCAAGTAACCAGGTCGGTGGGACTTCCCGGTCCAACACGAAGCGGCCCTTCATGATTCGAATCGGGTCAACTTCGATCGATGGGCTCGCTGCAAGATGCTCCGAACCCCAACGGAGACCCCTAAAAATACAGGCTTCTACCTCCACCTCGACTTCTGCCAGTTGTCGCGCGCGCCCTGCACCCCGACCCAGTCGGGCAACGGCATGAGCAGCCGCCGCGAGAGCGCGTTAACGTACGGTTCGTACATGCGGCGGAGTTCGTCCACCCGCGCGGCCGCCGGCGCGTCGTCGCGCAGAGGGCAGCCGGCGCCGCGCAGCATCGCCAAGAGTGTGCCCCGGTGGGTGTCGGGGAGCCGGTCGCGGTGCGGCGGCTCGGGGGGGCAGTTCAGCACGTTGCTGATGTCGACGACGGAGTGCCGCGCCATGGCGAAGGTGAGCTCCGCCACGCGTCGGGGCGCGCCGTCCAGGGCGCCGATCGTGAGCGCACAGGTGTCGAGTACCGCCGTGAGCGCCGAAAGCCACGACTCATTGTCGTGCTGCGACCGGAAGAATGCCAGCGCCGGATACGAGATGTGGCTCTCGAGGAGTTCGGCCGACCACTGCTCCCACTCGGACAGGAACCGGTCCAGCAAGACCGTATTGCTGCCGGCCCGCCGTAGAAGTTCCCCGGCGGTGGGCGGCGAGCCGGCCCACGCGTCGAGCATCGAAATCCGCGCTTCGCGGCGGGAGAACCCCTGATAGATAATCGGCAGATACGAGATCACGAGCGCAAGAAACGAGAATCCCACACCGCCCTCGATCACGAGAGCGACCCGCGCGCCCGCGGACCGCGGCACGACGTCGCCCAACCCCAGGGTAAAGAACGTCGTGCCGCTGATGTACGCGTCCGTTCCGAAACCGGGATGCGCTTCCGGCGCCGACACTTGGGAGCCGAGCCCCCACTGCAGCATCGCGAAGCCGACGATCATGCCGCCGGCCCACACGGTGAGGAGCAGCAGCGTCGAAAGCGGTCCGAAATATGAGAGATACGTTTCCCGCCGCCCGCCGCGCTGCATCCGTCCGAACATGGCCCTCCACAAGAACCACGCAAGCCGCACGAGCACGACGACGCGAACGTGTCGAGCGACCCGCCTGGGCAGCACGATCGTCTCGAAGGCGTCCCACAGCATCACGGCAATGAACACGATCCCGGCCAGCCCGACGATCAGGTGCACACTGGACCTCCTCGAGGGCGCCCGATCAAGACCGCAAGCGAAGCCGCCCGCGCGGCCGCCTCACGGAACAGGGGGCCGCAGCAGCACGAGCCACCCCGCCAGCACCAAGACGGCCACCATCGCCGCCGCCTCCCAACTGTGCAGACGCGTGGCGGGGTCGCGGCGCGCGGCCAACCATCCGAGTCCCCCGACCGCGCCCGCCGCAACCGCCTTCACGGCGAGCGTGCGGCCGTACGGGGTGGCGATGAAATCCCGGAGCGCCGCCAGATGCTCGGCGGCCATGACAATCCCCGTCCCGACGGCCGCGACCGCGGCGGCGGCGACAAACCGGTGTACGTCCGAAGGGCGCGCGGGTCCTGCGCCTCGCGACGAGACGATGAACGCCAGCATCCCGGCCCACAATCCCATCGCGGCGAGATGCGCCGCGTTCACGATGAGGCCCCACCACAGCGGCCGCACCCCTGTCGCGTGGGCGGCCTGCCCATCGACGAACGCGAGGCCGGCTCCGAGCAGGAGCACCGTCCACGCGGCACGCGGGGCGCCGCCCCTGACGGCGGCCGCAAGCACCCACAGCAGGATCGCGGCGCCGAGGCGTTGCGCGAGGACGCGGCCGAAACTCGAGTCGAGCACAGTGCCGACGACCGCGGGATCGGCGCCGCCGCCGATCGCGCCCAAGGCCACCGACTCCGCGGCGAACGAGAACGGTTCGGCGAGGAGAAGAAGGACGATGCCGGCGCCGGTGAGCCCCCAGACGGCCTGCGGGATCGCCGGGCCGCCGGACGGCGGCGGCCCCGATATGAGCCACACCGCCGCGAAGGCGCCAAAGCCGAGCGCGTACCCGGCAAAGTGCAGCGCGTGTGCGACCGCGCCGAGCGCGGTGCCCCACCCTGCCGCGCCGCCGGCCGGCGACGCCGCGCCCGCGCCGCCGGCGCCCGTGCCTTCCAAAATCACGCCTCCGGCACGGCGGACGCTGAACGTCATCGTGCCGAGTTCAGGGTGCGTGTCTGGGGAGACGACCGACCAGACGACGCGGTATGTTCCGGACGGCCGCGCGTCCACGGTGACGCTGAGGTCCGAGCCCGCCGCGCCGACCGCTCCCTGATCCGCACGCCGGCCGTCCGGCCCGATCACGCGAAGGCCGCGTCCGATCGGCTGCACCGCCTCGCTGAAGACAAGCCGCACCGTCGACGGCGACTGCGGCAGCACCGCGCCCGCGCGGCAGGGAAGCGCGTCGGACGGCAAACTCTCACCGCCCGGCAGGAGACACAAGTCCGGGGGATCGCTCCGGAGAAGCAACGCGTGGGCCGATGCGGCGGGCGCGTCGACCCAGAGCACCGCGACGGCGGCGATGCAAAACGCGACGGCGGCGTGCGCGGCGGTCATGCCCACCGCGCACGCCGCCCCCGCGGCCGTGGAGCGGGACCCCGGCCGTCCCGGGCTTATGCCGCCCCCGCTTCGGCCGGCCGCAACGGCGGTGTCAGCCCCCGTGAGGCCGGCGAAATCCGCATGACCAGTCCCGAGGCGATCAGGCACAGCAGGCCGGCGGCCATGAAGGCACCCTGGTAGGTGCCGAAGGACGTGCGCGCCGCGCCCGCGCCGAACGCCGCGATCGCGGAACCCACTTGATGCGACGCGAAGATCCACCCGAAGACGATGCCGACGCGCTGCCGGCCGAAGATATCCGCGGTGAGCCGTACTGTGGGCGGCACGGTGGCCACCCAATCGAGCCCGTAGAACACCGCGAAGGCCGCCATGCCGGCGAAGGATGTCCCGAGCGCGTACGGCAGAAAGAGCAGCGAGAGCCCGCGCAGTGCGTAGTACCAGCAGAGCAAATAGCGGCTGTCCCACCGATCGGTGAGCCAACCTGAGCAGACTGTTCCAACGAGGTCGAACACCCCGATGGTCGCAAGCATACCGGCGGCCGTCACTTCCGGAATGCCGTGCTCCATCGACGCGGGGATCAGATGTGTGCCGATGAGTCCCTGGGTGCTCGCGCCGCAGACAAAGAACGACCCGGCGAGCAGCCAGAAATCGCGGACGCGCATGCCGTCGCTGAGCGCCCGCACCGCGGCCACAGCGGGGTTCGGCGGCTTGACCGGCCGCTCGGCCTCCGCGGCGGCCTGGACGGACGCGGGGAGGTCCTCGGGCGCGGCGGGCTTCGACGACGGGGGACGGATCGAACGCGATGGATCCGCGTCCGCCGCCGGGGTCGCGCCAAGAGGCCGCAGGCCGATGTCGGCGGGATCGTTGCGCATGAAGATCGCGACGACCGGAATCATCGCGAGCGCGACGACGGCCACGGTGCTCGTCGCGGCGCGCCATCCGTGCAGCACCACAAGCGACGCCAGCAGCGGGAGGAAGATCAGTTGGCCCGTCGCGCTGCTCGCGGTGAGCATGCCCATGACCAGCCCGCGGCGTTCGGCAAACCATCGCGTCGCGACATACGCGCCGAGCGTCATGGCCATCGCGCCGGTCCCGATGCCGACGACCACGCCCCAGAGCACGTCGAGCTGCCAGGACGCCCGCATGACGGTAGTCATGCCGACGCCGGTTGCCAGGAACGCCAAGGCGAGCACCATGGTGCGCCGCACGCCGAGGCGGTCCATGAGCGCCGCGGCAAACGGGCCGGCGAACCCGTAGAGGAGCAGGTTGATTGACACAGCCGCAGAGACGGTCGCGCGGGTCCAGCCGAAGTCGCGTTCGAGCGGGACGATGAGGACGCCGGGCATGGACCGCACCCCGGCGGCGGCCAGCAGCGACAGGAATGTGACGCCGGCCACGATCCATCCATAATACAGTCGTCCGTGGAAGAGCCGGTCAAGCCGCATCGATCACACTCCGCGGGTGGTTGGTCCGCCAGCCGTTCCCGTCTCTTATACTAACGGCGCCGCCGCGAGGCAACATTCCGCGAACACCTGCCGTTCCTAACAACGCCTTCGCTCCTTCGTCTCACGCGCACCGGAGAACCGGCCGGCGGGCGCGAAACAGCACACAGGGTCGCGCGGTGTGATCGACACGGGAGGGATCGGTATGGGGCGCGGGCGAGTGCGGGATCTCGGCATCACGATCGGCCGGCTGCCGCCCGGCCCGCTCAACGCGATCACGGACGTAGCCGGCGTCCTGGTCGGCCACCGCACGCTCATCGCGGATGCCCCGCGCGTGATCCGCACCGGCATCACGATGATCGTGCCCCGCAACGGTGCGATCTGGACGAACTACGCGTTCGCGGGAACCTATTCATTCAACGGCAACGGCGAGATGACGGGCCTGCCGTGGCTGCACGAGTCGGGGCTGTTGGGCTCGCCCATCGGGATTACGAACACGTACTCGGTCGGCATTGTCCGCGACGCGCTGATCGGCTACGCGGTAGAGCACGGCTACAGTCACCGGTTCCACCTGCCGGTCGTGTCCGAGACGTTCGACGGGTTTCTGAGCGACATCGATTCGTTTCCGATCACGCGGCAGCACGCGTACGAGGCGCTGGCCGCCGCGGCGAGCGGCCCCGTTCCGGAAGGAAACGTCGGCGGCGGCACGGGCATGCGGTGTCACGGGTTCAAAGGCGGCATCGGCACCGCGTCCCGTCTCGTCGACGTCCTGGGGGGCCGCTATGCCGTCGGCGTGCTCGTGCAGGCCAACTACGGACGGATGCCGCACCTGCGGATGGACGGCGTGCCGGTGGGCCGTGAGATCGAAGCCGGCCGCGACGGAGCCGAACCCAAGGGCTCCATCATCGTGATCGCCGGTACCGACGCGCCGTTGATTCCCACGCAGTGCACGCGCCTGGCACGACGGGCGACCGTCGGCCTGGCGCGCGTCGGCGGGCACGGGTTCAACTCGAGCGGCGATCTGTTCCTCGCGTTTGCGACCGGCAACGAACTGCCGGCGCCGCCGACCCGGCCCTATTCACTCACGATGATCCCGCACGAGCACATCGACCCGTTTTTCGAGGCGGTCGCCGAGGCCACCGAGGAGTCCATCCTCAACGCGCTCACGGCCGCGGAAACGATGACCGGCTTCAAGGGCACCGTGGAAGCGCTGCCCCTCGACGAGGTCCGGGGGATTCTCGAACGCTACCGGCCGGGGCCGGGCCGCTAGGCGAACCCGAACTCCCGCTCCGTGACCGTCAGGCTCTCGTCGATGATGGCGACCATGCGGTCGATCTCGTCGCGCGTGATGATGAGCGGCGGCGAGATCTGGATCGACATGAAGACCCGGCCGAACAACCCGCGCTCGTCCATGGCCGCGACGAGCCGCCGGCTGAACGGGTGCGCCGCGGCGGCGGGGCCCCAGCCGAACGGCTCTTTCGTCTCCTTGTTTTGGACGAGTTCCACGGCACAGAGCAGGCCGGTGCCGCGCACGTCCCCCACCGTCGGATGCGAGCGCAAGTGCTGTAGCCGCTCGAGGAGATACGGGCCGTTCTCGGCGCTGCGCCGCGGCAGGTCCTCGCGCCGGAGGATGTCGAGGTTGGCGAGGGCGGCCGCGCATGACACCGCCTGCCCGCCGAACGTGAGCAGGTGCGCCAGACCGACATCCTTCTGCTTAAACTCGTTGTAGAGGCCGTCGCGCACCGCGACCGCGCCGATAGGCGCGTAGCCCGACGACAGGCCCTTGGCCATGGTCATGAGGTCGGGGACCATGCCAAATTGCTCGGTCGCGAACATCGTCCCCGTCCGTCCGAAGCCGTTGATGACCTCGTCGAGGATCAGCAGCACCCCGTGCTTGTCGCAGATCTCCCGCACGCGCTGCCAGTACCGGGGCGACGGCACGTGGGTGTTGTTCGCGGAGGAGACGGGTTCCCCGATGACCGCGGCGACCGTCTCGGCGCCCTGCGCGCGGATCTCGTAGTCGATGGCGTCCGCGCAGGCCAGGTCCTCCGCCTCGCCGCCGAGCCCGAACCGCAGACGGTACCGGTCAGGCGACGGCACGAACGACACGCCGGCCATGAAGGGGCCGAAGTACGTCTCGTTGCGGGACGACGTGATGCTCATCGCGCCGAACGTCGCCCCGTGGTAACCGCCGACGCGCGCGATGATCTTGTACCGCTTCGGGAAGCCGCGCATCGCCTGGATCTGCTTGGCGATCTTCATCGCGGTCTCGACCGCTTCCGACCCGCCGGAACAGAAGAAGAACCGGTTCAGATCGCCGGGCGTGATGCCGGCCAGGACTTCGCCGAGCTGGACGGCCGGCAGGCTCGTGTACGAGGCGGCCGACACGTACGCGAGCTCGCCGGCCTGGCGGGCCATCGCCTCGCCGATTTCCTTACGGCCGTGCCCGACGTTGACGACATACAATCCGGCGAGACTGTCGAGGTACGCCCGGCCGCGCGCGTCCCACACCCGGCAGCCGTCGCCGCGGACGAGCACGCGAAGCCCGTCGCGTTCCGCGAGATCGAGCCAGCGCGCCGTGTGGATCCAGATGTGCTCGAGGGCCTGCTGCTCGAGCGGCGTTAGGGGTGGCGCGGACACGGCGGACGGCGCGGCGCTTCGCGCCGCCGCGGACGGCGTGACGGCCGCGGATACCGCTGCGGCGACCTTTGGGGTAGACGCGGGCTCGGGCATACGGGAACCTCCCTGTGTCAGTAGACTTCGCGTTCCGGCCGCGTCTCGGCGGCCGGCCGCCATCGGAGGAGATAGGCCTCCGCGTAATTGATGACTTCGCTCGACAGCACGACGATGAACGCCACGATAATGATGCCCGCCAAGGCGCCGGTCGTCGAGAAGAGCGACGTATAATAGTTTATCAGATAGCCTAGTCCCCGGCTCGCGGCGATGAACTCGCCCACGATCGCGCCCACGATGGCGTAGGGGACGCTGATCTTGAGCCCCGTCGTGATCCACGGCACGGTCGCCGGAATCGTCACCTTCCATAGAATCTGCCGGCGGGTGGCGCCCATGATGCGCAGCACGTTGACGTACTCGGGCTCCACGCCGCGGACGCCCGAGTACGTGTTGAAGAACGTCAGAAAGAAAACGACGGTGACGACGAGCACGACCTTCGAGTTCGGCCCGATGCCGAACCAGATAATGAACAGCGGCGCGAGCGCAATCCGCGGGATGCCGTTGAATGCCACGATGTATGGGTCTAGGACCTGGGCGAGCGTTCGCTGGGGCGCGAGCAGAAACCCGGCCCCGATGCCCGCGACGGCGCCGATCACAAACCCCGTGGCGGTCTCATACAGCGTGACCGACAGATGCCCCCAAATCGAACCGTCGCGGAACAGCTGCCACAGAAACACGCCCACTTTGGCGGGGCTAGAGACCCAGAACGGATCGATGAGCCGGCCGGACGCCGCCTGCCAGGCGGCGAGCAGCGCCAGACCGAACGCCGCGCGGTAGGCCAACAGACGGCCGCGCGACATCGGCCCTGCCGGCCGCCGCGGGCGGCTCGGGGCGGCCGGTGCCATCACGACCGCCGCCGCCGGCGCGGCGCTTCCCGGATGCGGTTCGGGGCGCGGCTCCACCACGTCGGTCATCGCAGAAAGTCGTTGTCCACCACGGCGGCATAGGCCGGGCGCGTCTTGAGGATCCCGGCCTGCTCGAGGACATCCTGCGTAACCTGCACGCTCCGTTCGGTCGCGCGTCCGTCGCGGCTCAACGCCGGGAGCGTCGACACCACGCCGGCCAGCAGCACCGCGGGCGGGGTCTGGCCGAGGAACGGCTTGACGGCGTCGGCGATCTCCTGCGGCTGATGCCGCAGCGCCCAGACGTTCGCGCGGACCAGCGCGCGCGCCATCCGGCGCACGAGATCGGGATTCTTCTGCACCACGTCCGGACGGGTGATGAGACACTCCATCAGAAACTCGGGGATGGATGGATCTTCGCCCTTCGCGTTGTCGATGAACATCATCGCATACCCCTGGCTGATCGCGGTCTCAGGCACCGGCGTGGCGGTGAGCGCCACGTCGACCTTGTGATTCTCCAGCGCGGCGAGCCACGTGGGGCCGGCCCCGACCGGCACGATCGTGACATCCTGCTGCGGGACGAAGCCGGCGCGGCGAACCACGAAGGCGGCGAGGTGGGCCGTCAGCGCGCCGGGCTGGGTGACGCCGATCGTGAGGCCCTTCAGGGCCTTGATCTTGTCCGCGAGCGGCGTCGACGCGGTGATGCCGCGCGCGCGGGCGACATCCGACCGCATCGCCCAGTTGATGAGCAGCCGCCGGAAGCCGTTCATCACGATCACGACACGCTTGCCTTCCTGGTACGCGAGCATCACGTTGTCGCCCGGCGTGAACGAGAAATCCACGTCGCCGGAGATCAGCGCCTTCACGTCGGGACCGGCGCCGCTCGTCACGATCATCTCGACGTCCACCCCGGCCTCCGTGAAGTAACCGTTGGCTTTGGCGAGATAGACCGGCAGCATCGACAGCGCCACGACGGGCATCGTGATTTTGATCTTCTGCGGGGTCTGGGGCGATGCTGGCCTGGAACACAGCAGCAGCGCGCACACAAGGAGCGCGCAGGCGCCGGCCACCGGCCGGCCTCGTCTTCCGGCGGGCGGACTCGGCCGGGGACTGATGCGCCGGAGCATCGCGAGTACCTCCAGTCTCAGGCCTGGGCGAGCGTCACTTCGGGCCGCAGCTCGTTCCACAGCACGCCGTAGAGGGCGCCGAATGCCGGGTGCTCGTGAATGCGGGACACTTCCCGGGGCCGGGGAATCGGCACCCGCGCCACGCACTTGATGCGCCCGGGCCGGGAGCTCATCACCACCACACGGTCCGCGAGCGTGACCGCTTCGACAAGGTCGTGCGTGATGAACACGATGGTCTTGCCGGTGGCGCTCCAGAGTCGCAGCAGCGAATCCTGCAGGAGCATGCGCGTCTGCGCGTCGAGCGGCCCGAACGGTTCGTCCATCAGGATCAATTCCGGGTCGTAGATCAGCGTGCGGACGATGTTGGCGCGCTGGCGCATGCCGCCGGAGAGTTCATGGGGGTAGTGCGATTCGAATCCGGTGAGGCCGACCTGCGCGATGAGGCCCGCGGCGCGCCTGCGGCGTTCGCCGCGGGCCACGCCCCGAATCTCGAGCGCGAGTTCCACATTCTGCGCCAGCGTGCGCCAGGGAAGCAGGTTATCGCGCTGCGTCACGTAGCCGATCGCCGGGGTGATGCCTGTGACGGGGCGTCCCCGAAAGACGACACGGCCCGCGCTGGGCGCGGCGAGGCCCACGATCAGATTCAAGAGGGTCGACTTGCCGCAGCCGGACGGGCCGATCACCGTAACGAACTCGCGTTCCTCGACCGCCAGCGAGACCGTATCGAGCGCCGCGAGCCGGGCCCCCCGGACCTCGAAGTCCTTGCTTACCTCTTCAATGGAAAGCAGCGGGGCCATGATGCGTCGCGGGTTTCCATGGGGAAGCGGGGAATGCCTGCTCGAGCGCGTTAGGCCCGGTTGACCACGCGGCAGAACGCTTTGACGACGTCGGGATCGTACTTCGAACCGGCGTTGCGCTTGAGCGCCGCCTTGGCGTCGAGATAGTACAGCATCGGGGAGCCCGGACGGCCGATCACCATCTCCGCGTACGCCACGGTCACCGCCAGAATGCGCGCGCCGAGCGGGATCTCCTGGCCCGAGAGGCCGTTCGGCCCGCCCTTGCCGTTCCACTGCTCCTGCACGTGCGTCAGGATCGCGGCGATGCCCGGCGCCGGCGCGGCGCCGTCCGCGGATTCGACCTCGTAAAGCCGCGCGGCCTCCCGCAGTTCGGCGATGTCCTGCTCCTTGCACGCGAGCGCACGCGCGGCGGCCACGGCCCATGTCGCGATACGTTCACGGTATTTCTCGGCCGCTGCCGGATCCGGTTGAGGGGCGGGCACGGACTTGGTCGGCTGAGGCTGACCGGGGACGCTTTTTGCCGGCTTCGATGCCGGCGCCGGCTTGGACGCGGGCGCGGGCTTGGCGGCGGAAGCGGGCTTGGCCGCCGGCGCCGCCTTCGCCGGCCCGGCCTTGGCCCCGTTCGTCTTCGTCGTCTGAACCGGAGCGGCCGTCGGAACCGGTGCGGAAGCCTGCGCCGGTCCGGCCGCCTTGCTGGTCTCGACGGGCCGCGGCGCGGCGGCGGGGACCCACGGAGCGACGGCTTGGGGCCCGGGGGCCGCGGTCTCGCGAGGCGGCACTATGCCGACCTCGCGGTGGGACGCGGCTGGCGGCGGCGGGACAGACGCCTCCAGCGTCGTGGCGGCGGCCGCGGCCGCCGCGGCATCCGCAACGCGCGCGCCACCCGCCTCGATCGATCGAACCAGGTCTGCCATGCGGTCGCGATCCGCGTCGATCTCACGGCGGACCTGCGCGAGATGGGCCCACTCTTCCTCCAGCGCCGTTCGCCGCTGGGCGATTTCTGCCTGCGCCGCGGTGGCGCTCCCCTGGACGGTGCGGAACTCGCTGCGCTCCCGCTCCAGCTCCGCGGCGGCGCCGGCGCGTTCGGTCTCTAAGTCGCGCCGGAACTGCTCGATCTGCGTCTCTCGGGCGTCGAGCTCCGCCCGCAGGGCCGCGAGGCGCCCCCGTTCCGTTTCCAGTTCGCCGCGCGCCGCAGCGAGCCGCGCGGACTCGGCGTCGAAGCCACGCTGAGTCTCGGCGAGCCGCGCGATCGCACTGTCCGTTTCTTTGCGCAACGCGGCCACTTTGTCGCGTTCCGCCTCGACCGCGCGCCGGGCGCCATCGAGCTGCGCCCGTTCCGCCTCGTAAGCCTGCCGCAGGGTCGCCAGGCGCGCCTGCTCCGCCTCGAGTTCGCTGCGCGCGGCGGCGCTGCGCACCGATTCGGCCTCAAGGGCGTTTTGCATCTGGGTGACGCGCCCCTGCTCCGCGTCGAGGGCACGCCGGGTTTCGGTCAATCGCTCGCGCTCTGCTTCGAACTCCCGCCGCGTCTCCGTCAGGCGCCCGCGCTCCGCGTCGAGGTCGCGCCGTGCGGCGGCAAGTTGTTCGCGCTCGACGCCGAGGTTTGTACGCTCGGACCACAACCGCCCGGCTTCGGTTTCCAGGGCGCGCTGCAGGGCCGCGATTCGCGCCGCGTCGGGTTCGGGATCGATCTCGGCATCGTCCTCGACATCGGACTCTGTGTCCGTCCCGGCCTCGGCGATCTCCGCGTCCTCTTCCGTCTCGTCGCCGGTGTCCGCCTCGGCATCCGGCTCGAACACGGTCTCGTCGGCATCAGGAGCGGCCTGCGGCTCGAGACGCGGCTCCGGAAGCCGCTCGATATGCCGCTTGCCAAATATGATGCCGCCGAACGCTCCCCCGCGCGCGGGAGTCTGAGGACGGGTTTCGCCGGCCATCGCCTGCTCGAGCGTCGCGGCGGCCTGCAGACTGAAAGCGAGGGCGACTTCCCGTTCGGGATCCGCGCAGGTGTGGATCGTGTCGAAATAATACGCGATGGCCCCGAAGACACGGCCCTTACGGCCGACGGGCCACGAGCAGAGCGCCCGCAGCCCCTCGCGTTCGGCCGCACGGCGCATCTCGTTGCCGGCGGGAAGCGTGCGGACGTCCTCGACAATCGAGGGCCGCGCGGTCCTCGCGCGCCCGCGCGCGCTCAGATCCATGCATGCGAGTTCGGGATAGTGCGACAGATGCGCCCACGGGTTCGCGTCCGCCGGCGTGCACAAACGGCTGATGTACTCGTCCGACAGGTTGTGGGACCATGGGCACGTGACGACGCCGTTCGGCAGCCGGAGGAAGACGGCACCGCGTGATGCGCCGGTCAGCATGAGGGCCGCTCGTCCGATCGCGGCCGCCGCAGATTCTACGGATGCGTTGTTCCGAAGTAGGTCGCTCACGGTCACCAGGCGGCCCATGAGAGTCGCGCGCAATTCGCCGTCCGCGGGCCGCCGACTCTTCGGCAACTCGGTGACGCGTTGTGGCCCGCCCTTACCGACGACGCGCGGCATAGGCGAACAATCCTCTCGGTCGGCCCGTTTCAGGCAGCAGCCGTCCCACGCTCAACGTGTCCCAAGTCCCGCACTTTGTGATGCCCAAGCCCGGCTCGGTTGAGCGCGGCGGCCGTGCGATGCGCGGCGGCCTTGCAGCGTCGCTGCCGCCGAGATAAGGTGAAATCACGCGCAGCTTTGGTTGAAGTTTCGTTTAAGGAGCCTCGATGACGCGGCAGGACGAAAAAGTGATCAAGAACGATGCGGAGTGGCGCCGGCAGCTCACTCCAGAGCAGTACGCCGTCACGCGGCAAAAAGCGACGGAACGGCCGTTCAGCGGCGAGTATGAGACGACGACCACGCCCGGCACGTATCGATGCGTGTGCTGCGGTGCGGCGCTCTTCGAATCCGAGACGAAATTCGACGCGGCATGCGGATGGCCGAGTTTCACGCGGCCGGCCCCCGGCGCCCCAATCGATGAACAGACGGACCGTAGTCACGGGATGGTGCGGACGGAAGTGCTCTGCGCCCGATGCGACGCGCATCTGGGCCACGTGTTCGATGACGGCCCGGCTCCGGCCGGCCAGCGCTACTGCATTAACTCCGCGGCGTTAAAATTGGACCCGAAGAAACAGACGGGCTGACCGGCGCCGGCCGCAACGGGCGGCCCGCGGCCTCCCCGGGCGTACGCCGGATTCTCAGGGCGGCGGCGAGACCGTCGGCGCCGTGCCCGCTGCCTCGGCCGCCGTTTCAAAGCGGTCCTGCAGCGCGGCGGCCGCTTGGGGCACGGCCGCCTCGAGTACGTGCGTGTGGTACACGCGTCCGACGTCCACGCGGACGGCGCGTTCCGCAACCGCCGGGACACCCGGCGATCCATTGATCGGGAGACCGAGCGCACTGGCCGTAAGGACGATCCCGTCACCCGGGCCGTAGTCGACCGCCGCACCCGGCAGCAGGCCGGTCAGGCGTGCCGCGGTCTGCGGCCCACCCGTCCGTGCGGGATCGTTGTTGCCATACAGGCTGTAGAGCCGGACCTCCGGCGGCATGGGACGCGCGTTCAGCGCGGCGAGCGTCGCGTTCCCGCCGTCGGGCGGAACGGACCACGGATCGGCAGCGCTCTCGCGCCAGAACGGAAACACAGGACAGATCGCGCGGGCGAGCGGCGACCGCGCCACCTGCACAAAGGGAATAAATGACGGAACGTGCTCACCGATGTACGGCAGCAGCGCGCCCTCGTTCGGCGCCGCGATCATCACGAACCGGTTGACCAGGCCGCTCCATCCGTCCACGTCATATTGGATGTTCCACCGCGCAAATACCGCGCCGGCGCTATAGCCGACGACGTTAATCTTGGCCGCGTATGTCCCCGGGAGCACGGCGCGCCGCACGAAGGCGGCCAGCGCCTGCGCGCCTTCCTCGATGCCGATGGTATGCGACTGGAACGAAAACCAAAACAATGTGGCCGGCTGCGCCGCGGTGTATCCATAGCGCGCGAAGCGCTGCACAACGAGAGGATTGGGACCTGAGCGGAGTTCGTTCGAAAACCCTGGAACGATCACGGTCGGCAGCAGCAGCGTGATGTCGCGATGCGCGCTGACGACCTTGCGGCCGCGGCGGACCGCCACATCGATCGGGAAACGCAGGTTGTCCGTCAGCGGGGCAACGGGCGTGAATGCACCGACCGCGCGCCCGTCCACGCGAATGGTGCCGTTCGGCAGATCAAACTCCATTGTGATATCCGGGGGGACCTCCGCCAGCGAGAAGGTCGCGCGGCCCGGAGCGACGCCGAGATCGGTCGTCACGGACACCGTGGCCGGCCCGGTTCCCTGAGCGGCCAGACTATTCGTCGCGACTTTCACTTCGAGCGCGCGTACCGCCGGCAGGATGACGCGCGCGGGTGCGTCAGCGGGCACGGCAAGAATGGACAGCGTCGGAGGGAGCGACGGAGGCGGAATTTGCCCTCTCGCGGGAACCGGCATCAGAACGACGCCTGCACAGAGTGCCGCGCCGAGGCGCCGCGGCACGCGACCGTACAGCGGACGTCTCCCTCCCGCCTTCATACAGACATAGTTTCCCTCGCAACCGGCGAACCGCCGCACGCAGGACATCGGCCCCCGCGGGTAAGAACGCTGCGGGATGCCGCTCGGGTTCCGCTGGCCGCTCATGTTGTGGGGATTGCTGTTGCTCCCCGCGTTCGCCGCCGGTTACGCCTGGATGCTCCGCAGACGGATCCCGCGGTCCATCGCCTTCCCGGCGCTGTGGCTCGTGGCGGAGGCGGACCGCCGGGCGCGACGCCGGCGGGCGCTGCCCGCCGGTCTTTTCATCGCCGCCGTCGGCGCGGCCGTCGCCGCCCTTGCAGGGCCGATGGTTCCCATGCCGCGGCCGGTGATCCGGTCCGCGGTCATGCTTTCGATAGACGTCAGCGGCAGCATGCTCTCCGAAGATATCGCGCCGTCACGCCTCGAAGCGGCCAGGACGGCAGCCAAGGGATTCGCCGCCGGGCTTCCGCGGGGGATCCCTGTGGGGCTGGTCACCTTCGCGGGCGACGCGCAACTGGTAATGCCGCCGATCGACGACCTCGGCCGTGTGCTGGCTGCGATCGACGGCATCACGGTCAGGCATCGCACCGCGATCGGGGAGGGCCTGATCGAAGCGGTGGCGGCGCTTCCGGAACGAACGCGGCCGCCGAGCACTGGCCCGCTCCCGACGCCGCCCGCGGCGGCAAGGCCGCCGGCCGTCGTCGTGCTCCTGTCCGACGGCCAGAACAACAGCGGCAGAGATCCGCTCGAAGCCGCGGACTGGGCCCGGCGGCAGCAGGTGACCGTCTACACCGTCGGGATCGGGCAGCCCCTCGGGTCCACGAGGGGCTTCATGATCGGCGGTCCGCTGGATGAGGCGACGCTCCAAGCGATCGCGGAACGTACGGGCGGCGCGTATCACCACGCCTCCTCGGCGGGAGAACTTCGAACCATTTACCGCACACTCGGCCGCAGCGTCGGGTGGACGGTGCGGCCCGTCGAGGTCACAGGCCTGGCGGCCGGGCTTGCCGCCCTCGGTCTCCTTTTCGCCGTGTGGTTGTCCGTGCGCGCGCAGCCGCTGCTTTCCTAACGGGTCACCCATTCAAGCCGCCCGCCGCCTGATCTCTTTTCGTCACCGGTAACCCACGCCGGCTTTTTGGGAAACATCTTATTCAAACGACCCGCGTGGACAGGGCCGCCGGCGGCGGAGGATGTGGCAGCACGGGCGCGGCCGAGAGGCCTGTGAGTCGGAAGTTTGCTCTTCCCCGTTCACAATTCCTCACAAGTTCCGCGTTAGTCTTGAACATAAAGTTCACGGACGAGGGGTACGTTGATGACGTGAGACCGGTGAGCGACCGGACCATTTCATATGACTTCGGAGGTGCCGCCGTGCGGTACCGTTGCTCCTGCGGGTATGAGGCTCAGGAAACCCCGTCCGCACCCGACCGCGAAATCGTGTCAGTGTATCACATCCACCGCTGCGCCGACATCCGCCAACTCGCCGAGATCGTCTGCATGGAGCCCGTCCTGATCCCGGCCGAGGTGGTGCAGCGTATGCCGGAGCCGGTGGGCGCCGCGTCACGGTGATGGACGCGGTCCAGTCTCAGCAACCGTCGGGCGCGGCCGGCAGCGTCCGCCCGCTGCAACCTGCCGACCGCGCCACGACCGCGCTCAATCTTATCGCGCTGAGCGACGACTTACAGAACCTTGGATACTCGTACGAAGCCTACCAAGTGCGAGAAGTAGCGGCGCGACTGCTCCGCGAGGGAGGCGGTAATTTGGTCACTTGATGATCTCGATCGCCTGTCCACAGCAGTTTTTCAGACGACTCACATAAACTGAAATGGGCAGACAGGTAGCTGTCGTGCTTTACGTGGTGGCGATGGCAGCCGTCATAGTCGGTGTAGACTTCGTGTTCTTCAGAAACCGATTCTGGGAGCGGCTGACAGTGAATATTGGCATTGTCTTGATGTTCGCAGCTTTCTACTTGAGATTCCTCAGGCGTCCGTGAACAAGGCGCGATAGCGTTTAACAAAGGTCTGCCGCATCCACAGCCCCCTGGCAAACGGGAAATTAGGAGATTGGCTACATTTAGGCTACAAAGACCAATGGCCGCTGTACCTGGGTGCCGTTCCAACCATTATGAGCGACCTGAGAGATAGGTAACAGATTGTACCGGACACATGGGTAACACTCCTTCCCTGAAAGGGGGAGGGACGATGCCCTGGAGGGAGTGTTCGGTGATAGACGAGAGAATGCGGTTTGTCGCT